>Ga0180301_10000063_pt1 | contig 69381 bp, 72 predicted proteins | sample GuaBasSediGuay16_FD_121797 | JGI IMG/M metagenome (GOLD analysis project Ga0180301, IMG submission 121797) | Subseafloor sediment microbial communities from Guaymas Basin, Gulf of California, Mexico - Guay16, Core 4569-2, 12-15 cm | ecosystem: Environmental > Aquatic > Marine > Hydrothermal...
GAGAAGACGCTTTCATATCTAAGAGTTAAATATAGAGCTAAAGAGATAATTCCAACAACATTGGAAGATAAAAGGTTTGGCGGATATACTATCATGACGATGATTTGGGGAATGTCTCTCGACGATATAAAGCCTAAACTGAGAACTAAGAGGCCGCTAACAGAGGAAATTTTGAAGACCTTTAGACTGAGCTAAAATAAATCTTCCCAATTTTTCTCCAATAAGAATGAAATAGAAAAACTAATTAAATTACTATGCATTTTAAATTTTAGACCTGCAGCTGAGGGGGATGGGCTGTGGGTGGAAGGCAAAAAACATTTCTCATAATGGAACGCCCCCAAATTCGGGTAAGGAGAAAAATCGGTAGAAGAGCAGAACCCAAGGAGAAAAAAATTAGAGAGATAGAGTTGAATGAAGACAGGATAAAGGAGATAAAGGAAACTGTGAGAAAGATGAAGTGTATAACTCCTGCTGAAATATCAATAAAATTTGATCTAAGATTGAGCATTGTTAAAGACCTTCTAGAGGAAATGGAGAAGGCTGGAGAGATTATAAGGATTTCGAAGAATAGAAGAATTATAATATATAAGCCTTCAGTAAAGCAGGAGACATAAGAAGATTAATACAGAAAACACTATAACAATTAAAACGATAACCATGTTTGAAAAGGGAGAGATAGATGAAAATTATGTTAGAGTTGAAAGAGATGAACTCTTCAAATTCATAGTTAATGTAATGGTTAAACTTGGAGTAAATAGAAGAGATGCAAAGATCTTTGCAGACAACCTTGTAACAGCAGACTTGAGAGGCGTTGAAAGCCACGGAGTTCAGAGGCTTAAAAGATACGTTAACGGAATATTGAGTGGCGGAGTGAATGTAAAGTCTAAAATCAGGATTGTAAGGGAGGGAGAAACATATGCCCTTTTAGATGGAGATAGAGGATTAGGTCAAATCATAGGTTTTAAGGCTATGAAGATCGCTATAAATAAGGCTAGAGATCATGGTTTAGGATTCGTCTTAGTTAAAAATAGCAATCATTATGGAATTGCAGGCTACTATGCATTAATTGCAGCCAAGGAGGAGATGATAGGTATAAGTATGACAAATTCTAGGCCGCTTGTAGCTCCAACCAACAGTATAGATAGATTTTTAGGTACAAATCCCATAGCATTTGCTGCGCCAACTAATAGTCGACCATTCCTATTGGATATGGCTACCAGCATAGTTCCCATAGGAAAACTTGAAGTTTACAGAAGGAAAGAAAGGAAGATTCCAAGAGGATGGGCAATAGATTCAAATGGAAATTTAACTGATAATCCTGAAGATGTCTTCAATGGCGGCGCATTACTGCCACTGGGAGGGCTAGGAGAAATACTGGGAGGCCATAAAGGTTACGGTTTAAGCCTCATGATAGATATAATTACTGGGATACTTAGCGGAGGCGTATGGAGCAGATATGTGAAGAATACGGAGCATAGAGATAGCAATGTTTCACATCTCTTCACAGCTATAAATATTGAAGCATTTATGCCGCTGAAAGATTTTAAGAAGAGAATGGATGAAATGATAGCTGAAATTAAGAAGTTAAGGAGACATAGCAAATTTAACGAAATCTGGATACACGGTGAGAAAGGATTTTTAACGGAGGAGACTAGACTTAAAATAGGCATTCCAATCTATAGAAAAGTTTTATGTGAATTGAATATCATAGCGGATCAATTAAGAATAGATAGGCTTAAGGTTAAATGAAATCTGACAGCTTTCTTCTCCTCTTAACTTTCGGAAGCCTATCTGTAGCATTTAAAACTCCAACTGGAGAATACTCAACAAAACCCAGTTCTAAAAGTCTTCTCAAAATTCTTTCAGGTTCAGAGACTCCGATAAGCTTTAAATCATTAATGAACCTTATTATCCCAACACTCCAATAATTATTTAAATATTCTACAGCCTTTACCAAATCATCATTTAACCCTTCAACTTTGGAATCTGACTTTTCATGTTCAACTTGATGTGTACGATCTTTATTCTTATATGTTTCTTTTCTTTCAACACTATAATTTCTTTTTATTTTAACTGCCGATATCCTTTTTGGAACTGGAAATGCCACCATGATGTTTTGAGGTTGATGGAAGCCTTCTTCAACACTTAACTTTCCAGCCTCAATTAGATCGTTGAGAACTATGCTCAACGTTAAACTTCCAATTCCATGTTTTTCAGCCCATTCTAGAAGATCATTAAATGAAACTGTACCCTTAGAATATATGAAACTGTAAATTAAACTGAGAATCTTTGAATATGCATCCTTCGACTCTGCCAAAATACTCACCCAAACTACAACAAATTATTTGACGATGAAACCCTATAAATTATTATGAAATGCCGAGGAGACTGATTGAAAAGGAAAGGAAAACAGGCTACATGTATTTCAATGCTAAAAAAATTAGAAGTAATATGAGGCTTGAAGAGATACTTGACGTAGTTTTCACAAGGGCGGAAGAGTATAAGAGAACTGCCAGAGCGATTTTGGAGGGGATAAAAGATATTGCAAATACCCTGAATCGTAGAACTCTATGGATAGATGACTCTGAAATGTCAAACCTCATAAGGGAGAGAATTGGTTGGAAGAGAAGAAGCTTAGCTTATAGAGTTTTATCCGAATTTCTAATACCAATGGGATTTATAGATTATAGACCTGATGAGGGCAGATATATTATTAGCAGAGCCTTTCAAAATGCTCTGGTAAGATTAGGATCATCATATGGAAGATGGGTGAGAAGTTGAATATAGAAATGCAAAGACTCCTATATGCTAAACCCAGCTTCACAGTTGTGGCGATGCCTGACTTTTTCATAGACCATTTTATAGAAACAGATATGACAATAGAAGACGTGGCAAGAGAATTTTATGCGGTAGCTGAGAGGGGAGGAGGAAACATCTTCAAAAATACGCAACATATTCGGAGAGGGGGATGTGCCGCAAATTTTTCAGCAGCATTGGGAAAGCTAAATGTGAATGTAAAGCTAATTACATTGGCAAATAAGCTTGGAATGAACATTTTAATGAGAGAATGTGAGGGAGTTGATTTATCGCATGTTAAAATCGTGAAAGATCAAGCAATAACCACTATAATAGAAACTAAAAGGAAAGGTAGAAGGATAAATATAATGTTGAGCTTTCCAAGCATTCTATCTAAATTCACCACGAAAAATCTTGAGGAGGAAGATTGGGAGACAATTTTAAAATCCGATTTCACATGCATATTCAGCTGGAATATAAATTTGAGAGGGAATGAATTGGTGAGGGAAATCTTTCAAAGAGTGAAAAATTGTGGAAGGGGAAGAACATATTTGGATCTAGGAGACCCATCAAATAGAATTGAAGAGTTAAAAGATCTGATAAAGATTCTGGAGAAAGAAGAATTTGTAGATGCCTTAAGTCTGAATGAAAATGAGCTGAGAAGAGTATATGAGCAGATATTCAACTTTAAAGGTGAAAAAGATTTTGAAACAATGATCGTAGAATTATCTGAAAAATTGAATCCAAGACTGGATATCCATACACCGGAATATTCTGCAACAGCTAAAGATGGAGAAATAACTTTAAAACCAACTTTCAAAGTGAAAGTTCACCATACAACTGGAGCTGGAGATTCGTGGAATGCGGGAAATATATTTGGATGGGGGTTATCATTAAGCGATGAAGAAAGATTGGAGATAGCCAACTCTGTGGCAGCATACTACATTTCAAATCCATATATGAAGCATCCGAGCAGAATTGAACTAATAGAATTTCTTAAAAAGCAAGGTTGAAGGAAGCCTCTGTAATTTTATTTCATAAGGCAATGCATCATCAAAACATTTAAAAAACTTCATTAACTAAATATAGATATAACAATTGAAAAGGTGAGGTTAATGGCTAAATGTCCAAAATGTGGAACAAATGTTGAGAATCCGGTTAAGACATGGGTGCTTGCACCGAAGGGAAGGAGAGCTGTCACAATAGGATTATTTAAATGTCCAGTTTGCGGAGCATACTTCAGGGCTGGAATAAAGTGAGCAGTTGAAACATTACAACAAAAATAAAATATTTTTTAACTATTTTATATGAAACGAAAAAATTTAAGTTAAAATTATTCACTGAGCATTATTGGATTGATCCAAGCCTTACCTCCATCTGAGGATTCCAATTCTATTCGAAGAAAAACCTCAAAATTGTCAAGTGGACAGGAGATTTCTGTAATAGTGTTTCCCTCAGCATTAAATCTGAAACCTAAACCGTTTCGCGAAATAAATGAAATAGATGTTACAGGAGAACATTTAACGTAGATCTCTTCATCATTAAACTTGATATCAAAGAATTCAGGTCCCGTACTGGAATAGAAGAGTCCTCTTCTAATAGAGTTCATTATTGAATCCTCACTAAGAGAAGGCGCCTTAACCATTATCCATGCACCGCAAGCATCCATCGGCAACTTATCCTTATACCAGTGTGCATCATCAACTGCAAATCCTAACACGTAATGTTTTCTAGAGAGTAAGTCGTCCCAGTGAACTGTTGAGAAACCCTTAGAAACAGAGTAATGGCAATGTGTATTATAAATTTCTATTCCCAAGTAACCTCTAATCTTTAACAAATCATGCACAGTCAATGAAGACCAGTAGGGATGAGCAATTAAAGCTTCACCACCCTCCCTTAAAATTTCGTTGATACATTTCTGGGGATCTCTATATTCAATTTTATTTTTAACATTCAATCCAATAATATGATATTTGGTGTCGATTTCAGAGCTGGGAACATCAAGTTCAATTCCTTTGAAAACGAGGAAATTTCCTGTAAAACTTTTTGACAGATCTCTAATCGGAGTTACATCTCGATGATCAGTTATAAAGAGAAAATCATATCCATAAGCCTTGTATAGTTTACAGACATCTAGAGGGGATAAGCTTCCATCGGACTGGGTTGTATGAGCATGTAGATTACCCTTAAACCATTCACCTTCCATCTCAAAAGGGTTGGGAAAATACTTTGAAACCATGAGTTAAAAGAAAACATAAAAATATTTAAGACTTATCAGTCGAACATGCCGCTATAGTACGATTGCAGATAAAAATAGGTTTAAAACCTTTCTTCACAAACTTGGATTTAATGAACATGGAAAACATTCATATTAAGTATTGGTTATTCTAGTTATCACCTGTACCGGATGAAGAAGCCCACCTTTAGATTGAAGACAAATTCATTTAGAGTAGTCTTCTATTTTCCAGAATTCGTCTGGTGTAACATCCATCTTCTTCGAGGTTATTAGATTATAGGGGCACACTTTTATGCATGTAGAGCAGTCTATTCCATTTTCACACCAGTATAGATAGCATTTTTCTACATCTACATACCATTTCAATGCTCCAGGATTATTTGACTTGCATTTAATTTGGAAACTTGGTTCGTCTTCCATGGAGATGGCTCCTGCCTCACAATTTTCCGCGCAAAGTTTACACTTTCTACAGAAATCTTTCACACCGAATTCTATAGGTTTATCCACTTCTAATGGCATGTCTGTAAATATTTTGCATAGTCTTACTCTAGGCCCATACTCCGGTGTTATTAGAAGACCATTTCTTCCAAGCTCTCCCAATCCTGCATCTATAGCTAATGGTATACTTAGGGCAGTGTCATTTCCACATTGAATAGCATTATAACCGAGATTTCTTATAAATTCACCCATACATGCAAGTAGGAAAGCCATTTTGGAATAGCCTACTCCTGTTGCGGCAGCTGCAATTGGGGATGGCGAGGTAGCTATCCCCTCAGGATCCATTTCTATTGCCATGACAATTGCATATTTATATTGCTCTGGGAGTTCCACTTCTTCATAAAGCCAATCTCTATTTAATCTGCAGATGCCTATCAAGTCGGCTCCAAAAAATTTTGCAGCACGCTTCAATATTAGGCTCATTTTATGCGGATCATCTACATTTTGCTTTATACGGGACCAATCTATACTTATGCTTGCTGCAGGTTCACGATACAATTTGATTCTATTCCAAGAAAAGCCTCCTTTGAAGGCGTCATGCACTATCCATGATGCATAGGCTAGGGCGAAATCGATCCGCGAATATCCGGGTTTTCTCTCTTTAATTATTTCTAGGGTTCGCTCATTATATAGTCGTCTATATCCTTTCCACGACTTATCCCACATCACCCTTTCAAAAAGCACATCTTTATATTTGAATCTTTTAAGTCTACTTTTATCCACTATGTATGGCGGCTTCTCAATTCTTCTAACTTGGATTTTAAGAGATGTCTCCATGGAAAGCATCCTCCGATCACTTTAACGTTTCAAATAGCTAATTCTTAAATTTATATTTTAATATATTATTATATTGTTAGATAGTGTAATGGCTATTTGAAGATTTCCTTACACTTTATGATATCTATTACGCTCTATGAATAAGTCGATCTTTCCATTTTCTCCAATCATGAATTCCACCGGTTGCCTTACACCATTAGACCATATGTAGAATCTGTTCGTCTTTAAATCGTCATCTTCAGGGATAAGTGGAACGGTAACTTCGCCGAAAGGCGACTTCTGAATAAGATATAGCAGTCCACCTCTATTTACTACGTCAACTTTGCTCAACCCTCTATATGATTCATATCTACCTGTTAAGAGCTCCATTTTCCTCATTATTTTTATTAAGGGTAAATCGCTCTCAGGTTTTTTACCCATCAATATTGCAAAGATTGCTTGAGCTAAAGCTTCATATGGAAAGCCTACAATATTTGAAGCCATTGCAACGCCAATTCTACGTGAAGGTATAAAGCCTAGGAAGGCTGTTGAGACGAGAATTGAACCTCCATGTACAACCATCTTCTCGCCGAAGAAGTCTTCAATGATTCTCCATCCATAACCATATCCACATCTACCGAAATGTCTTCGCGGAAGCTCCACATATATATTTCTCATACTCTTAATAAGGTCGGAACCTAATATTCTCATATCATCGAATACTCCATCGTTAACATTCATTTTAATGTAATTTGCCAATTCCATTACTGAGCTGATTAGACCTCCAGCTGCAGCAATAAATGAGAATTCAGGATTCAATTTTACTTCCGGATAGGGAAAATCTGTTGCTATAAGTTTTCCATTCTTTCCCCGTCTATAAGGTGTTATTCTATCAGGATCTTTTTCAAACTCTTCCTTAGAAAAAGTAGATCTATACATTTTTATGGGTTTCAAAATGTTCTTATCGACATATTCATGGAAACTGATTCCACTAACCTTCTGTATTATGTGTCCAAGCATCCTGTAGCCAGCATTAAGATAGAAGAATCTTATCCCCGGTTTGCAGACTACTTCGCTTCCAGCATTATTTATGTGCCTATAGAAATCTTCGGTGCTGCTGAAAGGTATACCTATATTTAATCCTATGCCTCTAAGAAGAGCTATAGTGGATGTTCCTAGAGATGGTATTCCAGATGAATGGGTGAGCAGATGATGTATAGTTATAGGAGCATCTTCAAATCCCAATTTTAATGGAATATACTTGTTGGCAGGATCATCTAGACTTATTAAACCCTTCTCAACCAATTGAAGAATACCGATAGCTACAAAAGATTTGGTAATTGAGCCAACACCATATAGAGTGTTCGGCGTTGCGGGAAGGTTTAGCTCAACATTTCTAGCGCCGAAACCCTCAGCAAAAATCACATTGTCATCTTCAACAACAGCTATGCTGAACCCTGGAATTTTATATTTACTCATCCAACTTGGAACTTTATCCAAGATAAAGGACTCAAGTTTCTCATGGACATTCAAGGTTTCACCCCAATGAAGTATCTAAAAATATTAGATTTAATCTAGCCATTAAATGTTACTTATATCGACTATAAACTGGTAATATATTATTTCAAATTAAAGGAAAATTGATAGATTATTATTATAAAAAGTGAGAATTTAAGCTGCGAACACTGCGTTAGCCATTCTAATACTCCTTCAACTTCTCCAGTAAGAATTGCCTTCGATCTCTTTTACTCAGCTTAGATAACTCCGATTCATATTTTTCCCCTAAAAGTTTAACTTTACAATAAGTATATAGTGCATCATACATTATTGCAGCTTTTTGAAGAGCCTAAAATCATCTTTAGAAGAATATCGAACACCAGTCATAAGACGATCTAATCCCACACCTTCAGGTGCAACTTCCGTTTCACCTGTATCTGCAGTATGAACGATTTTCGCCAACTCCAGCAATGCAGGATCACTTAAACCATACTCTTCAATTATAACTTCGAAGCTGCAGTTACCATTTCTATGGCCCAGTTTAACACCTTTAGCATCGAAAGGTGTTGCATCGGTTTCCTTAACAACTTCGTCGATCTTCTCAGGAGATACAAATATGAATTCTGCATCAGAATCTATGAATCTTTTTATTAGCTAGGGACAGGCGGTTCTATCTACATGAACAAATTCCCGTGCAACCCACTTCAAATTATCATCAAAGAACTATTATAATCGGTATGGAGAAATAAAGAGTATCATTTAATAGTAGAAAATTTGGAATATATAATATTAATTGTATTTCTAACTATTAATTAAAGATTACCTATGCAAAACCATCAAGTAATTATTATTGGTCATTTCAACCTAACATTATAGAAGACCAAAATCCAAGAGCATACGAGAAGATTAACAAGGATTACATGGATAAATTTTCCAGTTATAATTCTGACTTAGGTTCCTCTTCCTCTTCTTCTAGAAATTCTTCCCACTCCCATTCTTCATCTAAATCTTCAAATTCATCCAAATCTTCTTCCCAATCCTCCCACTCATCCTCCAGCTCATTAAACCATTCATCCTCTTCTTTTTCAACATTCGCCTCCTCTTTTTTCCGAACCCATTCAAGCTTCCTTCTTTTGAACAAAATTACCACCAAGAAAAACCGACTCAATTTAAAATTTAAATTTTATGTTCAAGTTCAAGATAATCGAAATAAATTAACATTATAAAATGACATACTCTTTAACTCTTTGAGGGGGAGAAAAGTTTTAATACAATTTACATTTCCATAGAAGCCTTAGAAATAGAAAGTATGAGGGCAGTATAATTTTGGTGGCCAAAGATACCCAATTCAACTGTAACAGGTATAACTTGGATGGCAATGTCACTAATTATTTACGTAAAGTTCATCTCTTAACAAGTAAAAGCGGAATATGAATCTAAATCTAAAAATAACTATCCAAAAACACATTATTAGAGACTATTTATTTTTAGTTATCGTGAGATAATAGATGACTAGGAGGATTACTATTGAAATTGCAATTAAAATTACTCCAAGAAATTGTGTTAAAGGTGAAAATGAAGGTAATTTAAAGCCGCTTTCCACAACTTTAAATTTAATATAAAATTCTTTGAAGACTTCATTTGGATTAAGATTTCTAACAGGTCCATTTGTAATTTCTATCCATGAGCCTGATCTTTTACTCTGAAGTTCAGACGGCATTTTAGCTTCAACTATGACAAATTTCGAATTATATGGAGCATGTAAAATTATGTCGATTAATGAGAAAAATGATTTACTATTAATTCTTAATGGTCCGGTGAAGTTGAAAAGAGATAAAAGGTCTAAAACATATGTGTTTCCAACTTTGAAATTAAAATATGGAAAGTGTCTATAGAAAGTCAGCTTGTATCTTATTAGACCCGCTTCATCCCTGGAAATTTCAAATCTCAATTCTGTACATTTTTCTATGTTATCGCCATTTATGAGATCTAAAAAGCCGCAATTATCTTTTGATTTTATAAATAAATTTTTTACTTTTTCAAAGCTTATTCCATTCAAAATGTAATGGTACTCTTTATAATTATAGATCTTTCCACTTAATGGTGAAGCAAATGAGGTTTGTTTCTTCTCTAATAATGTTTTATGACCATTAATTGTTGAAATCCATTTTTCACTAAGTTTATCAGCATACATGTCTGCTTCCTCGCTACTTATAATATTTAGATTATAAGAAATGAATAGATGTGCAACTGGATTAGTTCTCTTAACTCTTATTTCAGATATTTCAAGACCAACGCTTACATCTGATGTATTGAAAAACGAGCTCTTAACCAAGGATTCGACCCAAACACTTATACTGCCATTGGCGTAAACCTCAACATGAATTTCTTCATAATATAAGAAACGTTTGTCTATGTTTATTTTATCTAAAGTTTTACAAATCACATTATTTGCATTGTGAGATAAAAAGGACGATGATAAGATAAGTATAACTATTCCAAGGTTAAATTTGTCTAATGTTCGCATCTTCATCAAGCTAGTTAATAGGGGAAAATTTATATATATATTACTCTTTTATCATTGGAGAGTCTAAAATGAAGAAATTTAAAAAGCTATTTTATATTTACCTTATGTTTATTCTAATATCTATAATTTGCTTAATAACTGTTAAATGCAGCAATATAGTAAAACCTGAGGAAAAGACTATTGACCTTAACCTACTTCTCTATCATGGGGAAAGTTCCTATGAAAATTATACCATGCATAAGTTACAACCTTACGATCCAAGCTATTTTATTATTGAACTAATATATTCCCCAGATCAAGTTAATCTTTGGATTAGATACAAGAGTTTATATGACGGCAAGCTTAAACCTATCGATCTTTATAGGGATGGCTGGGGTAGCGGTGAGTATTATATATTTCCTGATGCTGCCACATATTTAGACATAACATACTATGATACTCAGCCAGACTACGGTCCTGTACAATACTTAGGGGAATGCTGGATTCCATCTGGCTGGGGAACTTAACAATATAACGATAGACTTAAAGTTTCTTACTTTGAAGCGAGCATTGGACTTAAATTTAGTGATAGATTCTAGAAGAGTGTTTCAAATATATTCTGAATAGGCAGCGTAACTGGGATTTAGACGTTTATACATAAAGCGATGGGCAGGTATTCTTAGATTTTTGTATAACTTATCGATGTCATAATATTGCTTTAAGAACCCATATGAACACCTTTATCTCTCTAAGAGAAAATGATATCCATAATCGTCTCCTATTCTTTTTCGCTTCTATTTGTTTCTTTCTCTTAGTTAATTATGTGATGGTGATCACTTCTTTCTCTAGAATTACAAAGGTGTGTTCAGCTTGGGCAACCGGCTGATTATTTACTTCTATCATACAGGGATATTCTGATATGTATCCTTTTTCGACGAGATGATTGAAGGCTCTTTGAAAGTGTGATTTTTTTCTTAGATCTGTGAGCCATCGAGTGGTAAAGGGTAGAGTCTTATATTTTCTCTGTATTTCTAGAAATATTCTTCTGGCGAATCCCATTTTAGGCGGCCTTTTACTTACAAGTCTATATATGTTGCCTCCCCGCCTTCCTATGACTTCGCCTTTTCCTTTCTTTGTGGTTGCGAATGGTTCTATTGCGTAGGCATTTCCCGGTGTTAACCTTGTAAACATGTTTCTTATTGATCTTACATTTGGAATTATGAATCCAGTGTGTAATTTATACTGTTTTAGTTGGTGTCCTGCAAGGTTGACTATGGGTTTAAATCCATAATATTTTATGGTTCTTTCAATTATTGAACTTATTTTTGAAACTCTTATATTGGGTTCTAACTCTCTCTCTACGTTTGCGAGAGCCTCGTTTACAGCCGTTATAAGTTCATCTTCTTCTGATGAAACATTTACAGTTATAGCGGTATCTGCTATAAAGCCGTTGCTATGTGCTCCTAGATCGATTTTAACAAGTGAATTATCCGGTATCAGTCTGTTTGAATTTGCTGGAGGAGTATAGTGGGCTGCAATTTCATTTATGCAGATGTTGCATGGAAATGCAGGTTTACAGCCCGACCTTACTATAAGGCTTTCAACTTCTTCACAGATAGTTTTCAATTTAACATCTTTTTTAACTAGTCTTTCAATCCATTTTTTAGCCTTTTTTACGGATTCACCTGCCTTTAAATATGATTTTAAGGTTTCTTCTTCAATCAATTCCACCACTTAGAAGTATAGGTAATACTTACTTGATATATTAAGCTGGACATGATTTATATCGTTTATGCAATTTGGCAAGACAGCTTTAATCATATCAATTATATTATGGATTCTAAAAATGGGGGTAAAATTTATTTGAAGATGTTCGGTCTAATGTTGAGATAGTATGCGATATTGGCCTTCGGATCTATTTTTGGAATTATCTTGCCGTTGCTTGATGTCATGATTGTAGTTACACCGGGGCCGTGGCCTGCGGAAACACAATTGGTATGTACAATTACACCTATGGAAATTGCACCTGTCCTGTAGATTCTTCCATATGAATGATCTGCATTGATTATTGCAACTATGTCGCCAAGCCTTAAAGTGTCGAGACCATATTCCTCAACTATTTTTTCATCGAAAAGTTGGATGTCATAGTCGCCTCTATATGTGTGGTTTCTCCCTAACCCGGATCCCATTATGGCTGCTGGAACTTTATGGGTTACTGGAACCTCTATTTTATCTCCAACTGGAATTATATTCATCTTCTGAAGCAGCATTGGATCTATATTCATCACTTTTATATGTGGATAATCTAGAAGCTTCAATCCTTGTCCAAAAGCCTTTACAAGTATTTTGTCACCGATCACCAGTCTTTCAAGAACTTCTGGTTCAAAATCCACCATTACATGTTCTATTCCTCCATGCTTTCCAGTCACATAGCCTATTGCTCCCTTCGCATCTCCAGTTACAACTTTAGCTTCATTTCCTATACAGGCAAGCGTGTTTAAGGCTAGGTTTGGAGCGTTTGATCTTCCAGGATAATTGGATAAATTTTTTATGCTTACACCAGGCTCCACATGGTCAGCCATCCATCCAACAGCGGGATCTCCAACTCGAACATTATATCTTATACCGCCCACTCCAGGAAAGACTACTAGATCTCCGAAAGCTGTTATTTTATAGGGGGGATCTCCGAAAACAGGGCTTGAAACTTCGCCTATCACTGAAACTTTAACCAGTTTATCTACGTTCATTCTCAAATTCATTTCATCACCATACAGTTCCTATGTAATGATACATATATAGAGTTTCATGTTGGCCATGTTGAACACTTTTAGATCGCCACATTTCACCCCGTCATCGAAGGTAGTTTAAAGTTGAAGTTAAATTTCATCTTATTTTAAGCTATTTTAACTTTAAAACTGGAACGTCACCTATAAAACCTAAATTAACTGTTTCACCTGGCTTAGCTTCAGTAGGTATTATTCTTACACCTGAACATTTAGCTTTCATTTTTAAAATGGAGTATATGTCGACCAGCAGATTGTTTAAATCGGTATTCGACATTTTAGGTAGAGGTATCATATCGAATCCTGCCACACATACAGATGCAAGGGATAGAAGATCATATGCTGTTATCGAGCCTGCCATTCCATAATTCATTAAAAGCTTATCCTCAGCATATGGAAGCATTATTTCATTGAAACCTACACATGATGCAACTTCTCCCCATACATTCTTCAACAGTTCATTCAGCTTTAAAATTGTATAGTGGGTTCCAGGATCATTAAATTTTAAGTTGCCATAGAGTTCTATTAACTTTGCTACGCTTTCATTCATCCATGGAGAAATTGAAATATCTATGCCGAAGCCGTTGAAACCTAGAAGTTTACAAAGATATTTTAAAAGTTCAATTGCCCTTAATGTGCAGTTTTTTATTGTTTCCATTAAACTCTTCGAATTTTTTAAACTTTCAATTATATCGTTAACATAGAGTAAAGCTGCAGCTAAATCCTTTCTCCCTGAAATGGCTGCAGCTGATGGAAAGTATGGAGTGAATATTGGTCTTCCAATTGAGAATGAGACTTTTATGAAGATTTCATATGGAAATTTACTCTTAATTTCCTCTAACAATTTCTTGTAAAGTTTAAGTTCTCTTAACCCTCCATATATCGAAACAAATAGTTTATTATACCTGTAAAGTATATTTGCAACTTCCCCTATCTCGCTTTCACTCTTCAATTTTAAGGGAACCGCATAGAAATCTATCACATCTCCAAGATCTGTAAAGTTTTCAGCTATCTGTTCAAGTTTTGACGTCTCCACTGGATTTACTGCCAACCTTTTACTCCATATTGGAATATTCATTTCATTTTGGCATGATTTGAATGCTTTCTCCAGTATATGCGGATTTTCTGTAAATTCCTTTATGAATTTGGCATCCACCATTAATGTTAATGCTCTAATTCTCATTTTAACCCTTTTAGAATTATATTTCGATTCGCTATTTAATCTATTAGTTTGCAAGTTTATCCATTAATTTTTTAAGTCGTCTCTCAATTTCTTCTAATTCAAGATCACGTTTCTCTCCTCTTTTACCATGCTTCCATATGAAAATTATAATTAATCCGCATGTGAGAATTGAACCTATAATGATGATATATGTTAGGTTGGCTTTGGGCTTCACAGATGGTTGAGAAAAAATTCCCTTATATTCGGGTAGAGAGGATATTAGAAGACTGTTAAATCCAATTTCATATGTTTTGGTTGTAGATGTAAATGCCACATAGGAGGGTTTCACCGCTTTCACTATTTCTATGTTGATCTTCGGCCTATTTTCAGATGTAAATATAATTCTAATATCTCCTATAAGGGGATGCTTAAGAATATTTATAATATTTCTAGATTCAACATCCAGTGTGCTGAATATTGGAATTATCAGTTTTCTCTCGCCGCCTCTAATATCAAGAGAATTTAAATCCCTTATGGGCATCCACATTCCATTAGCCTTATATTCTATTGAAGTTATGTTAGCATTCTCCGAAATCAAAATTATATACAGTAGGTATATTTTTTCATTTTTCGACGTTACACCTGGAAGAAGATCTATGTTTTCCAGTGACCATTCATCCTTGTATAAATGTTTTATATGGATGGCCATGTAATCTTTACCCATATAATTTAACGTGAACCATGCTCTCGGATAATTTTCCCTCATGTAAATGTAATTCGTTAAATCTGCAAGGTTCACCAAGTATTCCAATTGTGCTTCTAAATTTTTCTGGTAGGTTTCAAGGTTTGTCAACAAAATGTCTAATGTTAAACCTACAGGTTGAAATGTTTCCGATGTAATTTGGGTTTGCTGATTTTGTAAAGTTAACTTTAGATTTGCAAAATATCCCGTTATCTGTTCCTTAGCATTCTCTATTGAAGCTTCCATATTGTTTAATGTTTCATTGATATTGGATAATGGATCTTTTAAAGATGGATGGCTCTTTGTGATGTTGTTTATAGCCTCATCATATTCATTTAACGTTCTCTCATATTGGTTTAGCGATTCAATTATTGATTTTTCAATTAAATCTATACTGTTATATGTGTTGCTGATCTCTCCTTTCGAAATGGATGTTAACGGCTGCGCTTCAACATATACTTTTAATGTGGAAATAATTATTTGCATATAGTTCAAATAGTTAATTAGATCTTTCAGTTGGCTTAAATTTCTCATAAGCATTGCAATTTGAGCTTGACTTGAAATAGATGCATATATCGTTACATCTGGAATTTCAGTTTCACCCCATGAACCTAAGCTTAAAACCTTCATGGTAACGTTAAACCATTTAGAATTCATTACAGTTAAAGTATAGCTTGGAGAACCATATTGGGAAGATATTTGTGGACTTAGCAGATCATACATTGAATCATCATAGTTTATTCTAATCTGCAAGTATATTGACGGCTTCATTACATCTCCATTTATGAACAGTTCATCAGCTTCATTTGTAAATTTCATGCATATTGAAATTATATCACCAATATCTGCTTTCACTCTGTATTTTGAGATTCCCCTTATTAATCTTCGAAGTTTACCGTTAACATATATGTATCTTTCAATTTTAAGCGGAAATTGCGCCGTAGTTTTAGCGGTATATTTGAATTTTAGAGATGATTCTGGAGGTACTGTGACATTCCACCATTTCAATAAATATAGGTCTCCTCCAAGTCTAATAATTTCAGGTTTAGGTGTCTTATCGGAGAAAACTAAACTTTCAACTTGTATTTTTTCGCTTATCGAATATAATGTTCCTGTAAATGGTCTTGAAAAATTGTTTTCAGCTTCAATCACCTCTTCTATATAGCTTTCATACATCCGGTTAAAAACATCAAATTTAGCATTCCAAGTGCTTGATCTCTTCACAGTTATATTTATCGGTGTATTAACGGCTATTGATGATGAAAACGAAGTTGAAAATATTAGCAGTACTATGAAAAATGAAAATGCCAGTTTAGATTTCAATTCTCATCGACCTCTCAAGAAGATTCAATTTACGTTTCAATTCAGATTTTAAATTTTCATATTGCTTTTCACTTATCTTTCCTTCAGTTCGCCGTCTTTTTAAAGCTTTGAGATCTGTGAGTAAAAGTTTCAGTTGAGCCTGCAGAATCCTGTTTATCTCGGAATCTGAGAAAGATGCATTGAAGTTGTGGAGGCTCTTCTCGGATCCTTCATAGAGCAATCCGTCGCGAATAAAATATTTTTTCTTTGCAACCATCGCTACAGATGGATCGTGAGTTACTACGATAAATGTTTGACCATAAGTTTCATTGAGCAATTTAACTAGAGCCATCAGTTTGGAGCCGGTAATGGTATCTATTGCTCCAGTAGGTTCATCCATTAATATGAAGGAGGGGTCATTGGCTAAAGCTCTTGCAATAGCTACTCTCTGCTGTTGTCCGCCGCTCAACTGGATTGGGCGGTGATGCGCCCGCTCCTCTAAACCAACTAGACTTAGCAGTTTTAACGCTCGTTCTTCAGCTTCACTTTCACTGTATTTTCCGGTTAAAAGCATCGGCAACATCACATTCTCCAATGCTGTCAGTGTGGTTAGAAGATTATATGCTTGGAATACGAATCCTATTTTTTCTCTTCTAACATGGGCTAATTGGGATTCAGGAAGATCTGTTACATCTAATCCTTCAATTATGATTCTGCCTGAGGAAGGCTTATCCATGGTTCCTATAAGGTTTAGAAGTGTTGTTTTCCCTGAACCTGATGGACCCATAATGGATATAAAGTCTCCTCTATGAACTTTTAATGATATTCCTTTTATAGCTTCAACCGTTATCTCCTCGGTTAAACGATAAATTTTCTTGACATTTATAAGTTCTATTGCAATATCGCTACTCATATCTCAACGCCTCAATGGGTCTTATATTTGCACCTTTCCATGATGGATAGAAGCCGGATAGGAGACCTACACTTATGGAGACTGATAATCCAGCTAAAATATAATCGACCGATATGAGAGGTGTTATGTATATGTTTGTGAGCCTTCCGAAAGCATCTGACATTAGGCGGGATGCTATACTTCCTCCAATAATTCCGAAGATTCCGCCTAGAAAGCTAAGTATTAGAACCTCGCCTAGAAAGATTGAGAGGATGTGGCTCCTGGTGGCTCCTATAGCTTTCAATATACCGATCTCTCTAATTCTATCTCTCACCACTGTCATAATGGTATTCATAACGCTTAGGGCGGCAACTATTAGACTTATAGAAGCAATAGTTAGAAGCGTTACATTGATTATATCTAATATTTCATTTATCTTTGATAAAATTTCCTTTGATGTTGTTATTTTTGCATCTGGAAGCAGCTTTTTAAGATAGTTTATAAATGGGTCGATTTGATCATTCGAAGCAAGTTTTATCACGATCTCTGAGGCATATCCTTCTGCATCGAAGAGTTTTTGAGCCTCCTTAAACTTCATAACCACTAATCCTATGTTTCCAAATGAGAGGCCGGGGTCAAATACTCCTTTAATAGTGAAGTAGTCCTTTTTGCCGCTTGAAAAAGCATATACCTCCACTCTGTCATCTATCTTCAAGTCGCCCTTCGACATTAAACCATTGGAAACCAGAATATATCCTTTATCAGTTTCATTGAGCTTTCCACCTGAAATGAATTGGACTGTAGATAGATAATCGTCTAGCTTACCGGCTGGAATTCCAAGTATGAATACATTTTGGCCGCCCAATAAACCTGATCCAGAAATGGTTGGATATGCATCTGAAACCATATTCATCATTTTAAAGCTCTCAGCCAAGTAATCTGGAACCTCCATCTCCCCTTTACCTCCAAGTCTAACTCCCACACCAAAGTATCTGTTTAATCGATCTTCTATTTGATATCTCATACCACCCATTATCGACATAAGAGCTATTAATGCTGAAATTCCCACGGAGATTCCGAGGATGGTGAGGGCTGCTCTAGTCTTCCTTGTAGACATATCGTTCCATGCAAATTTAAGACAGTATTTTAGAACGCTTATATTTAACATACATTACCACCGCTAGGAAAGATATAGTTATAAGGACGGCTGCCAAAATTATAAATATAGGTTCAAAGTATATTGGGGTTTTAACTTCAACTTTCAATTTCAAAATATTTGATTCAACTCCATAATATTCTTCGCTTTCCAGGAGGACTCCCTTAACTTCTACAATGCTGGCATATGAAGGTATATTTATGCTCACTGGAATTCTAGTTGAGTTAACTTTAATTTCACCTATCGGAGCCCAATCAGCATCTTCACTGAATCTTCCAAAAATTATTATTGTAGAATTGGAAGATGGATGGAAGGATGGAAGAGTTAAAATTAAATTTATTGGTCTATCTCTCTTGACGGGAGATTCTAAATCTGCAGTTAAAATTAGATTTGGAGTGTTCTTTGGAACATTCACTTTTACTATTCTACTTGAAGATGGAAGATATTCTCCGTCGCCATCCCAGGCAGCCTTGAAGAAGTATATGCCTTTCTTTGGCAGAGGCATGGAAAATTGAAAGTAGCCTGTGGTTTCAAGATTTAGGGAAGCTATATTCGTCCAGTTAACTCCATCACTCGACATGTAAATCTTTACTGAAGCTCCTATTCGGGGTGGAATAAGTCGCCCCCAAAGGTTAAGTGCACCCTTACTGAAATTTTCGTAAAGCTCTATTCTGGAGGCTCCTTTAACATCTACAAGTTTAGAGGCTGTTAGAGATGAATTGTATCCAGCAGAATTTAAATATGAAATATATGCTCTTATCAGCCATCCACCCATCTCCTCGAAAACTCCTTTAAAACTTACATTTAGAGAATCACCTGGATTAAGTGTTATTGGAAGTCTGATGATGTTGGGAGTTTTAAAATCAATTCCATCACATTCGAGATGGATTCTCAAGTTTCTAGCTGGAGATACACCTACATTTAAAATATAAACTTGAATAGTGATATCTCCATTTTCATAGGCATCTCCAAATAGAAATATTTTTGCATATAAATCTACAACTGGCGATTTTATATATATGGGGGCACCATCCTGAAAGCTGAATGAATATTTCTTCTCATTTTCATCCCAAATTGAACCTTCAATTTTAATGTTCAATGTATATTCATTTATATTGCCTGGAACAATATCGTTGAAACTTGGATCCGAAAAATTAAGTTTAAAGTTTTCTCTATAGGTTGAACCAGCCCAATATAATGTTTGAAAGGGGAAGACCGTTTTCGAGATCACTGTATTTGAAACATCGATACTTAAAACTTCTATTCTAATTTTCTTAGCTCCACCGAAATCTATAGGGGTTACACTGACATTCACCCAGTTTAAAGTGTCAGCTTCAACTTCAGCCAGATAATGGACATCAACTCTTATAATCGTATCATTCCAATTAAAGGAGAATGTTTTGAGAACTACGTTTTCATTGGCTGCTAGGCTGACTTTATATTGGAAAGGAATTGATGAAAGTGTGAGGATGATGAGTGCTAAAAGAATTTTTGACCTGTAAAACATATGTCGAACCCCGATATATCGATAATCGATTCATTTATATATTTTTCCCCCAGATATGGATTTGAGAAAAATTGCAACCCAGAGGAAATGTGAGAGGAATAATCTTAACGATGCTCATACTATTACTCTTAGCGAGGGGAGAAAGCCACGGATATGACATCATGCAGAAATTGAGAATGATAACCCAAAATAGAATAAGGGCGTCGCCGGGAACAATATATCCGCTGCTGGAACAGTTGAGAAAGAAAGGATATGTTAAAAGTACAGAGAAAAGCCATGGAAAAAGGAAACGTAAAACATATATTTTAACATCTAAGGGAAAACTGCTTCTAAAAAATTACGCAATAGGTATAAAGAACATATTGAATCACATAATAAAACTCATAGATGAAACTATTCCACGAATTGGAAAGGTAAAAGTGGGAGGAGAAATGGAGGAAATGATGAAAAACGAAATGAAAATTCTACTGGAGATCAGGGAGAACATAGATAGAAGAATAATGGAGATCCATAAATTACTCAAAGAACGGGAAGATTGAAATTTCCATGATAAACCTCGAATTCATATTTCCATATCAAATTCAATAAGCATAAAATTCAAAGTCAATTTTATATTAAACTTTTATAGAAGTAGAATGGTTAAATTGATCGACTTAAACGGGATTCTCATTCGCCAATTTGAACCAGCCGACGCTGAAGGCATAATTAAGCTTCATAAACTTGTAGGTTGGCCGATCTCCAATAAAATATTCGACTACTGGTTGAAATATAAAAAATACTCTAAGGTTTTAGTTGCAGTAATTGATGATATAGTTGCTGGTAAAGTGACATTGGATATAGCTTTCCCTCCCTACTCTGAAATAGTTAATCTAGTTATCCATCCTGAATTTAGAAGGAGGGGAATAGGGAGCAGATTAGTTGAAAAATGCTTGGAAATCGCAGAAGACCATAAATGTAACATAGTTTATCTTATGACTGAAATTAATAATGAACCTGCCCTTAAACTATATAAAAAATTCAACTTTCTTCCCATAATTATACCTAAGAAGAAGCAGGATTACATATGGTTGTTCAGATTTTCAGAAGAAAATTTTATAGGGGAAATCATAAGTGAAATTTTATTTCCCGAATTTAAATTATCTAGAAATAGAGTGAAATTTTATGGTGGAAAAGCCTATAGAGTTCAATGGAAAAATCCGATAAAAAACGAAATGCTGACACTTTTCATTAAAGGGCAACCTCGACAAATAGGCGGAGTGGCTCCGAGAATATGTGGAGTTAACTATAGAACAAAAAAGTTTTCATTAAATATAGTTGTCCACGAAGAAGACGAATATGTAGGATTAGAAAGAGAAGCTAAATGCACCGTAAAAATAGTTAATAATGGTAATGCTAAATTTAAGTTGATAAAGATTAGACCGATATTACCTAACGGGTTGATTCTCGTCTCCAACAATTTGAAAGAAATTAGAGATATTGAGATTAAACCGAGGGATGAGATTAACATATCCCTCTCATATAGAATGAATGAAAGTTTTGATATTCCACCATTATCATTCAACACCATTTTATCCTCCTTATTCATTTACACGGATATCAGAGATAAACCGCTAATAGTATCTGCAGGATTCGAAAAGAAATAAAGCAATATCTAATCAAGCTAGGATTAAGTCCAGGATGAGCATGGTGACGAAGCCAAGAATCAACCCATAACTTGCCGACCTTTCATATCCCAATCTATGGGTTTCAGGAATTATCTCATCACTCACAGCGAATATCATAGCTCCGCCAGCGAATCCCATGGCATAAGGAAGAAGCTCTTTCACATATACCACTCCCAATGCACCTAGAAAAGAAGGGGAAGTTCAACGAAACCAGTTAGAAAAGCCTTAACTCTGGAATTTTTCTAGAGCTATAGGTGAATTGGGAGTTGCTCTTATGATTGGAGGTAACATAAAGGGATATACTAGAGTATTAACAACCTCAATAGCACTAGAAATAAGTAAAGGTGAATTTGAATTAGCCATAACTTTAGGTTTAATCTTATTATTCATATCAATTACACTTGCGTTAATCCTTAGACTATTAAGGTGGGCCTACCTTGATTAGCGTAAGAAATTTATGGTTTAGTTATAATGGCAAAGAATATGTAATTAAGGGTATTTCACTAAATGTGAGATCGAATGAAATTATTGGAATAATTAGCCCAAATGGTTCAGGCAAACTACACTTCTAAAACTAATGGCATGTCTATATAAGCCAATAAAAGGTGAAGTTCTAATTAACAATACAAACTTTTGGAAAGTAAGTAAGCAAACGAGATTACAATTACGTAGGAAAATAGTATATGTCCATGAAAAACCAATAATACTAAAAAGAACAACTCTAGACAACATAGCTTTTGCATTCACTCCAATTTACTTCATAAAGTAAATTTAAGTAAAAATGAGTGAAGCTTAGTAGGTTTCTAGTATTAACGCCCATGCCGGAATATGGTAATAGGCATTTAAAGTACGCCACACTTCAGTATATTCTACATCAACTGTATATCCATATTCAGCATAAATTTCAGCATATGCAGTAATTGCAGTTTCTTGTCTTATTTTAAGATTTACATCTATAGGTACTCTTAGTGCTGCGGGAAATCCAGCCCAGGCTAATAACACTCTAACGAAGGTTCCTACAGGGATTGCAAAACTATAACTTATAATTTTTTGGAAATGCACTATAGTTGCAACTTTATTCCATCCTTGTCCAGAAGCAGATTCAAGAAACTCTGAGCTCCCATTTATTTCATCTGTTCCTTTGATAGTATCTAGGGTTTCAGGCCAATAGGATGCTATATAGACTCTATGTTCTCGGAAGTACTCATCTCCATCAGCCGGCTCATCATACTCCCAACATTCATATCGTACTACTGCCTTAAATGAAATATATCCAACACTATTGGGATTAACATCTAAAGTTAAGGCTTTTTTAATTTCGGTTACTGGCCAACTTATTTCAGCACCTATTTTCCATTTAACAATTATTTCATCATCTATTTTTCTCGTAACAGAATATGTACATTCAATTCCAATATCAGCATATTTCTCAATAGTATAACCGATATGTGCCCGAGTATGTTCATCAGTAACTACTTTCAGTGTAGTTACTCTCATTTCATGCTCTTCAACCCAAACTAGCCATGCCCATGGAGGTGCTTGTTGTTTAACATTAACATTTTTTCCATTCCCCTGCATCGAGTATAGCTTTTTAGGTACTTCAAGTTTATCTTTTAATTGAAGCTTTGTCTGAACGAATAATGGACCAGTTAGAGTTAAGGGTAATTTAATTGATGAAACGCCAAAGTATTTATATTCTCCATCTTTGCCTATTGCAGTTATGTATAAACCGGGATGTAATGTAAAGCTTCTTTTCTCTTTTTTATTCCAATCATACATTGGTTTTATTATTTCTCGGATTGAAAGAGTTGCTCCTGCAACTCCTTTTGTTCCAGTTGATAGTTTAGTTATGAAACATGTTCCATTTGGCATAACCGCGAATACATATACTTTGGCATTTGGAATGACTTTGTCGTTTCGAACTACAGTTACACTTAAATGAATAAAATCTAATTCCACTGCAATAATTTGTACTGTTCCAATTAGGACTGTTACCATCAATACAATAAATATTAGAGGTCTTATCTTCATCAAAATATTTTTACCAGACATAGAAGATCTCGAGAATAAAGTTCACATCGTCATATATATTTATTTCGAAAAAATGGAAAAAATACTAAAAAATAAAAATTAATTGTTAATATAATTCTAATTTTTTGAAATTGCCTAAAATATTAATAGACAAGTTATCAAAGTAATGTTGATGGTTATGATAGATGATCTTAGAAATAGGTTTTTTGTTGTTGCTCATAGGGGCGCAAATGCTTATGAGCCTGAAAATACATTGAAAGCTATTAGACGTGCTATTGAAATTGGAGCTGATGTTGTGGAAGTAGATGTAAGGGTTACTCGGGACGGTTATCCAGTTTGATTCATGATGAAACTGTTGATAGAACAACTAATGGAAGTGGACTTGTTAATGAATTTAGTCTCGATGAACTTAGGAAGTTGGATGCAGGTAAAGGTGAGAAAATACCATTATTAGGTGAGGTTTTAGACTTAGTTGCCGATGAAATTGATATTTTATTGAGATTAAGGTTGATGAAGCGGTGATTCCTAGTTTAAAGGAAGTAGATGTTAGAGATTTATGGAGCTCAGTGATGTTTACTTCACTTGATATTGAGCATTTAAGGAGGGTGTTGGAGTTTAATCCTAAAGCAAATGTGGATCTCGTTTACATTAGGCCTGTTGATGGTATTGTCGGTGCTAAGAAGCTTGGTGCTATAGCTGTTCTTCCCTTTTATAGGCTTGCTACAAGGAAGGCTATTGCTTTTGCTAAGAGATTGAAGTTGATGGTGATACCATGGACTGTTGATGATTTAGAAGCAGCTAGGAAATTGAAGATGGATGGGGCAAATGGAATTGCCACTAATAAGCCTGACATTATGCTAGAATTATAATGAAGTTTTAATTATATTACATTTCCAATTCTTTGAATTCTTTTGCAAGTCTGGCAAGAAGATTTGTAAATTCATTCCTTGAACTGATCATTTTCCCATAAATGTCTTCTAGTGAAATGTTTTTTAGAATGTCTCTGGAGGTTAAGGTATCATTAAATTCATAGTTTAATTCATAGGTGAATTCAGGTTTTACTTCTTTTGTTGGTGGACTTATTGCTATTAGCTTTAAGGCTTTTGCAAATACTTTTCCGAAACCAGTTAACTTTATTCTCTTTGTCCTAGTTGATTGTTCCTCGGTTATGAATTCCTTTGCAATTAATTTTGAAATTAATCTGCTATATCTATTCTTTATGGCTGGATTTGAGGGATTGTCTCCACACCATTTTATTACAGATTTTACTGATTCTGCTTTTCCTCCATGTTCAATTAAGGCTAACAATATTTTCATTTCATCTAGAGAAATCACGGAGAAGCCTATGGATAAGCCTTCAGGAATATTCTGGAAACCGATAGCTCTAGGAATATCTCCAGATCCAAATCCCACACCTACTGCAATGGTCACGGCAATTGCAGAGAGCCAGACAGCTTTAAATTTGGATGTGGAAGCCCCTCATAACCTATAATTGCATGAAGATGAGGTATCAACCTATCTGCTAGTGAAACCATATAACTCCTAGAAAAATTCCAATCACAACTGGAAGGAGACCTCCAGCCTCTATTCCAGGTAAGATTAAACTTGTAAAGCTAGCTGTAAGCATAACACCTGCTGCAAAGCCAAGACCGATGTCCAACAGTTTTCTAGAAATACTTTTCAAAAACAATACTGGAAGACCGCCTAACATGTTGAAAAAAGTGGTGACTCCGCCACCTATCAAGCTTAAAATTATAAGATTAGAGGAAGAAAACATGTTGAAAACAATATAATTAGAAGGAGTATAAAAGCATTTATTGGAAGGTTGAAAATTTCATAACTTACAGGCATGGAAATTGAAAGTTACTCATACATTTATTCTATCACTCTTAACATATACAATAAACTTTTATGAAACAATACACAAGATGAATTCTAATTGAAGCATATTTCCGTAAAGCTTAAAAAGGGAAGACTATTGAAAGCTGAGTAAAGTTAAATTTCTCACATTATAGAGAAATCATCCATTAATTTTCAGCAACTGTACTATGATTAGCGATGTTAAATAGAGGATTATAGCTATTGGAAAGATTACACTTATATTGAAAATGCCGATTAGAAAGGATAGAATTATGGGCATAGCTATTCCAATAAGACTCATAGGTATAAAGTAGATACTATAGGCGGTGCCTCTAGCTCCAGATGGAATTATATTTGCAACAAGAGAACTTGATATGGGCATGCTCATAGAATTAAAGAAGCCGTAGAGAATATAGAATGCTATGGCTTGGAAAGCTGTTTGAGAAATCATGACGATAAATAAAGCTATGGAAACTGTTGAAAAAATTATTGTAAAGGACTTTTTCCATCCTAATCGATCGCCAAGATAACCTCCAATAATTGAACTTGACAATCCGATTAAGGGGTTGATGCCGAAAATCATACTTGCTAAGGCAGGATCCAACAGTTTATCCTCAGTTAGATAAGTTGTTATATAAGTTGAAATGCTGGTGCCTGCAGCTGTTCTAAACAACATTAAGAGAAGTAGAGAGATAAAGGTCAGTGTGAAAACTTTTCTAATGGGAGTTGAAATGGAGATTTCATGCTCCTCAATTTTCTTTTCCCTAACCATGTCAAGATCTATGAATAGTGCTATGAAAGCTGCAATTAAAATTGGAATCAACCATATTAAATAAACAAATCGCCAACCGAAATGGTTTAAGAATAGGCCGAGAGTAATTGGGCCAAGCGAGACTCCTAAAGTTCCACTGGCACCATGAAAACCTAAACCTCTACTTCTAAAATTTAAGGGTAGAATGTCGGCAGCAGCGCTCAATGCGGGAGGATGATAAATTGTTGATGCAAGAGCAGTTAACGAGAAGGCTAAAACTATAGTTTCAACGGAGGGATAGAAAAGAATCACTGCAGCAGCTAAAACTTCAAGAAAAAGGCTGAGGGATATCAGCCGTTTATATCCAAGTCTATCTGCAATTAAACCGGTTGGAAGAGAAAAGAAAAGTTGAATTATACGTGGAATTGAAATTATCAAACTTGCAATAAAAACTGATAAATTATATTCCTTCATAAGGACAGGTAGAAGTGCTAAAGGAAGATTAGTATAAACGTGGAGTAATGTATGTGAAGCGCATAAAAAGATGAATTTAAATTTGAAATCGCTTCTCATCCACTCCACACCTTTCATTAAATTAACTTTTAGAATATCCAAGAGAACTGAAATAAAAGCGTGTCGATAATGATTAAATTAGAATTCAAAATGCTACAATTGACATAAATCTCAATTAAATAAGCTTATGAAACTGTAAATATTAAAATTAAACTGCACTCAAAGAAAATTGACAATGTAAAGCAGTAGTTAAATCTTAAGTTTTGAGAAAAAAGACTTATATCATAAAAAATCCTACTTTATAACATGTATAAGTTAGATGAGGAAGGAGTAAAGTTTTTAAAAGAGATTCTGGAGGAATTCGGTCCCTCAGGATTTGAGAACAGAGTTCTCAAAAAGATTAAGGAGAGAATGGAGAAATATGCGGACGAAGTTAAGAAAGATAATTTAAACTCTCTAATATTCGTGAAGAAAGGTGCAAGTGAGAGGCCGAGAATTATAGTTGCTGGACATGTAGATGAAGTTGGATTTTTAATAACATCCATAACGAAGGAGGGATATCTCACCTTCACCACCCTTGGAGGATGGTTCGACCAAGTTCTCCTAGCGCAGAGAGTAGTGGTTATGAGTAAGAATGGTCCTGTAATGGGAGTTATAGCCTCCAAGCCGCCGCATCTTCTACCTCCAGCACAGAGGGAGAAAGTGGTTAAAATAGATTCAATGTACATAGATGTGGGAGCCACCTCAGAGGAAGAAATCAAAAAATTGGGGATTAGAGTGGGGGATCCAGCTGCACCATGGTCACCTTTCCAGATGAGCGTAACAGGGAAAACCATGTTCGCTAAGGCATTTGATGACAGAATTGGAGCATTCATAGCGATGGAGGCGCTTAGATATTTAAAGGAGTCAGGGGAGAAGCATCCAAACACTTATTATGCAGCAGCAACAGTGCAAGAAGAAGTTGGATTAAGAGGAGCGGAATCCGTTAAATGGTTAGCTGACCATGATGTGGCAATTGTAACTGAAGTTGATATTGCAGGAGATGTGCCTGGAATTAAACCGAGAGAAGCGCAATCAAAGCTTGGCCATGGACCTAGCATTCTCACATATGATAGAAGTATGATTCCGAATCAGAAGCTGAAGGAATTTGTAATTAAGGTGGCTGAAGAAGCTAAAATACCATACCAGTTATCGGCGATGGCTAGGGGAGGAACAGATGCAGGTAGACTACACCTGTATAGGGAGGGGAGACCCAGCATTGTTATAGGTATTCCAACCCGTCACATTCACAGCCATGTTGGAGTGGTACATAAAGAGGATGTGGAGAACGCGGTTAGACTCATAGTGGAACTCATAAAGAGATTGGACGAAAAGACCGTAAACTCATTTAAAGAACTATAAAATTTCAAATCTCTTTTTATCTAATAATGTTTTAATGCAACTGGTAAATACTTTTGTATGTTGAAAAGGAATAGGATTCATCGATACCTTATGCAAACTATGCCTTTTCCAAAAGATTTTAAAGAGTAAAGGTTTAAGTATTGAAGGGATGAGGAGAATGGGTGATCATCAAACCATTAGTGGTGAAAAATGAATTATACAAAAATGTCAAGGAATCTTCCATAACACTCCTAAGTTACAAAGAAATCTGGAAAGAAAATAAGTTTGGCCGGGAAAATTTTTTGGGGGAAGAAGATAATGGTTAAAGTTAAACTGCCAGATGGAAGTATATTGAAAGTGAAAGCTGGACGAAAAATCTTGGAAGCCTTACCTAAAGGTGTGGGATTGGTTGCTAAAGTTGATGGAGAACTGAAAGATTTAAGTGTCGAGGTAAGAAAAGATTGGAAGATTGTGGAGATCCTCGACTTTGAAGCAGAGGATGGGAAGAGAACATATTGGCATACATCTGCCCATATTCTGGCACAAGCGGTGAAAAGGCTATTTCCAGAGGCAAAACTCGGTGTGGGACCGGCAATTGAAAACGGCTTTTATTATGACTTCGACTTGGATGGGAAGACCTTCACAAAGGAGGATTTGGAAAATATAGAGAAAGAAGCCTACAATATAATTGGAGAGAATTTACCTATAGAGCGAATGGAAATGAAAAGAGAGAAAGCAGTAGAACTGTTTTCGAAATTGAATGAACCATATAAAATTGAACTTTTAAAGGAGATCCAAGAGGAAAAAGTTACAATTTATAGGCAAGGAGAATTCGTAGATCTATGCAGAGGTCCGCATCTTCCATTTACAGGATATATTGAAGCCTTTAAAATACTTGGAGTTTCATCTGCATATTGGAGGGGAGATGAAAGAAACCCTATAATGCAGAGAATATACGGAATCTCCTTTCCAAGCAGGAAGCAACTGGAAGAATATTTAAAAATTATTAGAGAAGCGAGGAGAAGGGATCATAGACTTTTAGGTCAGAGATTGGATCTCTTCTCTATGCCCACCACCATTATAGGGCCGGGTCTTGTATTGTGGCATCCTAAAGGAGCATTAGCTAGGAAATACATGGAGGATTTCTTGCGGGAAATTCACATTAAAAATGGATATCAAATCGTGTATACTCCGCAAATAGCATACATTGATCTTTGGAGAAAATCTGGACATTTAGAATACTATAAAGATATGATGTATATATTTGAGAAAGATGGAATTAAACATGTAGTTAAACCTATGAATTGTCCATTCCACATATTAATATATAAGTCTAAGACTAGAAGCTATAGAGAGCTTCCTATAAGATATTTTGAGCTTGGAACAGTATCCAGATATGAGAGGTCGGGAACTCTTCACGGACTTTTAAGGGTTAGAAATTTCACACAGGATGATGCGCACATCTTCTGCAGGGAAGATCAACTTGAAGAAGAGATAGTAAATGTATTAACATTGATGGAAAAAATTCTCTCAATTTTCGGATTTAAAGAATATGAAGTGGAATTGTCAACTATGGATCCTGATAATCCGGAAAAATATATGGGTTCCCCGATAATCTGGAATCATGCTCAGAGGGCGCTGATCCAAGCTCTAGAAAGGAAAGGCTATAGATATGTGGAAGCTGCAGGGGAAGCAGCATTTTACGGCCCGAAAATAGATGTAAAATTAGTGGACTCTTTGGGAAGAAGATGGCAATGTACAACTATACAGGTGGATTTCAATTTGCCGGAGAGATTCAACGTTACATATATGGATGAGAAAGGCGAGAAGAAGAAAGTTGTAATGATACATAGAACAATTCTCGGATCAATTGAAAGATTCTTCGGAATCTTAGTAGAGCATTATAATGGCGAATTACCCTTATGGATGAATCCGATACAGGTGAGGATAATTCCAGTAAGTGATAGATACACTGATTATGCGAAGAAAATTTACGAAGAACTTAGAGTATCGAATATTAGAGTTGAAGTTGATCTAGGCCTAGAGACAGTAGCATATAAAGTTAGGAGAGCAGAGATAGAGAGAGTCCCATACATTCTTATTGTAGGAAGAAGGGAAGAGGAGCATGGCACAATTTCAGTTAGAAGAAGGAGGAAAGGTAACTTGGGGGAGATGACGACTAAAGAGTTTATCAGAATGATTGATGAAAAATTGAAATGGAAAGAAATAATTTAAGAAAATTTAAGTGTGAATGGTTTAATCTCCTCTTTTAAAGCATCCACCAAGTTTAACAGTCTTTTAATTCTTTCATCTGCCAGTCTTCTTCCAATATATGTGTTCATCATTTTAGGTATGTTAATAAGTTTTTTGAATAGATGATCCAGCGTGTAAAGCGAGTCATCTATAACTCTGCTTTCAGGTATAGGTTCACCTTGGAAATAGAGTTTCCTCTTCTTATATTCGCCATAGATAACCATTCTAATTAAACCTATCACTCCTAGAGAGTCAAGTCTATCCGCATCTTGAAGTATCGCTGATATTTTATTTGTGGGTTTTCTAGCCTTAGACCAGCTATGCTCTCTAATTGCGTTACAAATAATATCTGTATGGTGAGGGTTAAAATTAAATTCTGCCAGTATTTTCCTAGCGGTCAAACTTGAAATTTCAGCATGATCCTTCTTTACACCATATATGGGTATTGCTATATCATGTAGTAAACATGCAATCTTCAATAAATGAAGATTGATCTCGCTAAGATTCTCATGTAAAGCTATTTTCATAGCATTATTTAAAACTCTTTCAACATGTAGATAATCATGAGATGTTGGATAATTTCCCCAATGCTCATCGTAGATTCGTTTAACTCTTTCCCGTAGAAGATTATATTTTGATTCTAAAGGGAAACAGTTATTCATCGCTATTTAAATGGGCATTATACATATATTTTAAATTTTCATTGCAAAGTTACATGATATTTGCATATTTCATCTCCTTCAAGAACCCACTTTACACGTTTAATCTTTATTTTAGGGTTGAATCCACGATATTTATATATGTCCACATCGCAGTATAATTTTCCAAGCTCCACAGCATTCTTCTCAAACCATACTTCAGCGAGAGGACAGAAACTTCTTCTATCCATTCCACCCCAACCCAGTTTGGGTAGATCTGAAAACTTATTGAAAGATTCCGGTGTAAGTTTCAATCCTAATTTTAAAGCTTTCTCCCTGATCATTTTTCCACGGTCTAGGCCGAAATTTTTTATTGCAAGTGAAATTAGTCTTTTACCTTCCTTCTCACCAAGCTCATCTATTAACACTTTTGCAAAATGGTAATATAGTAGTCCCATCAATCTTACGGCCAATTTAACCTGTTTCTCACATTCATCTATAGTTATAACTTTTTCTTTCATGTTGAATATTATATGTTAAATGTGAAATAAAAATATCGAATCGGTATGGTTCAACTATCTCTTTAGGAGGGAGAGAACCATTATTCCTGCCATATTTAATTGATATTTTAAATTGAGAGATTCTCTAATCAAACTTATAAAATGCTCATCGTAATCGATTTTTCCAAGAATATCATGACTCAAATTCAATTTAATCATGCCTTCCAGAATTTTCCTCAAGAATTTACAGTTATATTTGAAGAGAAATTCTGAAAGAATATGAGAATATTTTAAACTTTTTATTAAACTTTTAATATCAGTCTCATATTTATTTAAAACTTCAAACCAGTTTAATCTATTATCTAAATATAAGTTTAATTTATCGGCGAGAAGTTTTGAGGCTACTGCAATCGGATATAATCCTCCTCCACTTATAGGTTTGCTCATTTGAACAGCATCACCTATCCCTAATATTCTACCCTTAGAAAGTTTGCCTACAGGCCCTCTAATAATTATCCCTCCAAACAAGCGAATTATTTTGGATTGATCTATAAGTTTAATTCTCTCTAAGTTTTTAATTAAACCTTTAAGATACATTTTTAAATGCGACTTTCTTCTTCCACCTACACCTACAACAGCTTCACCAACCTCTTTTATGGGAATAAGCCAAGAGAAGAAATTCTCCGAATAGGTGCATGGAAATACATGTATAGCCTCTGTGTAAACTTTACACTTCAACCTTGCCTGTAAGCCTATTATATCTTTACAGTGCTTAACTAGACCTATCTTTCTGGAGAATGTTCTTTTAGATCCCTCCGCCAATATGACCAGTCCAGATCTGAAAAGTCCTCTATCAGTAACAACTGCTCCATTCTCATTTAAATCTAAAACTCTAGTTTTAAATTTGACGTCAACCCCATTCTTCAAACATCTGTCAAGAAGATAACTCTCAAGGTTAACTCTATCTAACTTTAAAGCTAATGGTTCTCCACTCCAAGTTATAGTTGAATCCCCAATATGAATATTCATATAATAGAATTTTGATTCTATAAGTGAGGATGGAATATTCAAAAGTTTAAAGGTTAATGGGCTTATTATACCTGCACAATGTTCTGGAAAGCCTATTCTAGAATGCTCCTCCAAAATTATGGCATTACCTCTCAATAAGCTTCCTAGAAAGAGCCCTGAGAAGCCTCCACCAACAATTATTAATTTTTCATTCATCTGAATGATAAAGTGGGAACATTGTAAATTAAGTTTTACCTTGAAAGGAGATGGGTTAAATATTTGGGGGAAGCTCATGGAAAAATATTTTAAGAAAATTTTTAAAACTATTGAGAAAAATAAAATGATTGAGAGAAATGACAAAATATTTGTGGCTTTAAGTGGAGGAAAAGACAGCGCATTAACATTAGCAGCATTAAAAAAATATGTAGACACGAAGAATATTGAATGTGAAATTTCAGGATTCCACATAAACTTAAACCTTCCAGGTTCCAGATATATGGAGGAGATTGCTAGGAAGCAGGCTGAAATGTTCGGAGTGAAACTTAAAATTTTAGATTTAAAAGAACTCAACATCTCAATTCTTGAGGCATCTAAGATTAGCGGCAGACCAATATGCAGCATATGCGGATTAACTAAAAGATATTTCATGAATAAGATTCCAAGGGAGAATGGTGCAAACAAAGTTGCAACAGGACATAACATGGATGACTTCATAGTTTTCTTTATAAAAAATTTTATAAATCGAAATTTTCAATGGATCTCCAAATTTAAACCAATATTGAAAAGTAAGCATCCTAAAATGATCGTGAAGATTAGACCTTTATTTGAAACTGGTGGAGATGAAATTGAAATGATATGTAAGCATTTGAACATACCCTATGCAGCTGAGTTTACATGTCCATATAAATATACAAGTAGATTTGGAGATGAAAGAACTAGGATAATTCTGAAAGCCATATATGATTTGGAAAGGGAGATTAGGAATTTCAGAATTAAAATGATAAGGGCTGTTGAAGCGATTAGTGATAAATTCGAAGTAGACGGGGAGCTGAAAAGTTGCAAAATATGTGGAGAACCATGCAGCGGCAACATCTGTGCATTCTGCAAGCTATTTAAATTAAAAAGATAATTAAATTTGCATTTTCCTTAAAACTTTTCCAGGTAATTCTCCAGTATATTTCCCCTTATCTATTACAATTTTACCGTTAACCAGTACATAGTTAATGCCCCTTGCAAATTTATGTGGATCCATGAATGTAGCTGCATCAATTATTTTTTCCGGATTAAATATTACGATATCCGCCCATGCACCTTCACGTATTATGCCTCTATCTCTGAAACCCAGCCTCCAAGCTGGCAGATAAGTCATTTTTCTAATCGCCTCTGATAAGCGGAGAATATTTCTCTCCCTAACATATATGCCTAACACTCTTGGAAATGTTCCATAATATCTTGGGTGGGGTTTTCCTTTTCCCAGCACACCTTCAGGTGAAACTGCAAGACCGTCAGATCCAACCATAACCCATGGAAGCTTCATAACGTACTCTACATCCTCCTCGCACATTCCAAATGAAACCATTTGAACCATAGTCTCCTCTTCTATAAGAAGATGAAACACTGTTTCAACTGGATCTTTGCCTAGAATCTCTGAAATCTCCTTAACAGTTTTACCTTCAAATTGGGGGTTTTTCTTAGCTGAAGAGATTACAATTCTACTCCAATATTCCGGATCTCTTTTAACATATCGTTTCATATATTCTTCCATTCTCCGTTTATCATCAGGGTTTTTTAATCGTTCAAGCAGTTTTTCAGCTCCACCTTCATGAGCCCATCTTGGAAGTAGAGCTGAAAGCCCAGTGCTTGACGCAATATATGGATATTGATCTGCTGTAACATCTACACCTCTCATTCTAGCCTCCTCTATAAGTTTTGCTGCTTCATGCACTTTACCCCAATTCTCCTTTCCAGAAGCCTTGAAATGACTTATCTCCACTGGCAGCGAAGCCTTCTCACCTATCATTATTGCCTCTCTAACGGCTTCTAGAAGCGTTTCACCTTCACCTCGAATATGGCTTGCATATATGCCGTTAAATTCCGCTACAACCTTTGCAAGCTCAATTAACTCCTCAGTTTCAGCATAACAGCTTGGAGGATAAATTAAACCTGTACTCATTCCTACAGCGCCATCCTCCATGGCTTCAGCTACAAGTTCTTTCATCTCGTCGAGCTCTCTACCTGTAGGTTTCCTTTGATCATATCCCATCACACAGGATCTAACTGTTCCATGGCCGACATGAGAAGCAACGTTAAGGGCTATCCCTTTTTCTTCAAGCTTAGCAAAATATTCACGCATCCTACTCCAATCTAACTCTAGAAGACCATTGAACATTGGCTTCAAATATTTTTCACGATAATCTCTTAGAAAATCATTCATAGGGGCAGCTGAACTGCCACAGTTTCCTACAATCTCAGTGGTAACGCCCTGATGAATTTTGCTGAGACCTCTCGGATCAACTAGAAGTGTGAAATCGGAATGGCTGTGAATATCTATAAATCCCGGCGAGACTGCTAATCCTAAAGCATCTATAATGTATTTACCGTTAGAATTCTTCAATTTTCCAATAGTTTCAATCTTTCCGTTGAGAATTCCAATATCGGCATAGAACCATGGATTTCCAGTTCCATCATATATTTTACCATTTAAAATTATAACATCATATTCCATTTTAAATCCTCCAAATATACCTTCCAGATGGGGAAATTAACCCTTTCCATCTAGAAATTTCATCATGTAGGGACTGTTCTTCAAATGTTTATATCCGAAGCGTCTATAATAGTCTCTTACACCAATTCCTGAGAGGATGAGCATCTTAGATTTATCAAACTCTTCCAAGGCTATTCTTTCAGCTTCAAATAAAAGTTTCTTTCCGAAACCTCTATGTTGCCATTCAAAGATGGGTTTCATACCTATGGGGAGTTGGGGACCATAGATGTGAAGTTCTCTTATAATAGCAGTTTTCTCATCGATCTCCCATCTATGAGCCTTTGGAGAAGGAATTCGCAGCCTTAAGAAACCTAAAAGAATATCTTTAATTGGATCCTCATAGGATAAAAAGACTTCTACTCCTCCACTTGCCTCATAACTCTCTTTTAAAAGTCTTATATTTTTAAGATCTGGTTGAATTTTCTTCTTCAACATTACATGTCCAACTTCTCTGCATCGGATACAATTACATTTCAATCCTAATTTAGATAATTCTTCATGGACAAGTTGCCTTAAATGTCCAACATTCACACCTGCCTCCACCACATTTAAAGGTATATCCCGCTGAATTCTCTGAATTCGAACCCATCTTGGAATCTTCGGTAAAACTTTAATTAACAGTTCAATAGCATCTTCAGTTGTGAAAGGAATATATTTCCCCTTAATCCACCAATCATAGAGTTTAGTGCCCTTAACGACAATTGTGGGATAAATCTTCAACATGTCTGGCATGAAATTCTCATTCGAAAAAATTTCCTCGAAAACTTCTAAATCTCTGCTTAAATCACTTCCCGGAAGGCCGGGCATAATATGATAACAAACTTTGAATCCGCAGTCCTTAAGAATTCTCGTAGCCTCAACGGAATCTTTGACGGTGTGGCCTCGCTCCACTTTTTCCAATAGATCGTCAAATACGGTTTGAACGCCGAGTTCAACTCTCGTTCCACCTAGTCGAAGCATTCTATCTGCCTGCACCTCTTTAGCCCAATCTGGGCGAGTCTCAAAGGTCATGCCTACACATCTTATATTTGCATGCTCATTTCTCAGCTGGGCTGACTCTAGGCTAATCCAACCTTTAGGCTTCTCCTTCGGATAACGGTTCATTGCTTCGAGACACATAGTGACAAACCATTCCTGATAATCTAGAGTTAAGGCTGGAAAAGTTCCGCCCATAATTATAAGTTCAACCTTGGAGGGTGTGTGACCTAAAAATTCATATTGATTTAACCGCACCTTAACCTGTTCATATGGATCATAGTTGCAGAGCTGGGCTCTCATAAGGGCAGGTTCATTGCCATAATAGCTTTGGGGAGTATTGAACTGTGGACCGCCTGGACAGTATGCACATCTACCATGGGGACATGGAAGAGGCTTACTCATTACGGCGACAACAGTAACCCCTGAAATAGTTCTCACAGGTTTTCTTTTATGCTTGAAATATTCGTCTAAATTGCTGCTCAACATTGATTTGCACCTTGAAATAGCATTTAAATCACACTATAAGCTTTCATGGAGAATACAATAAAGTTTACGTTTAAATTTCTGTCAGATACATGTAAATAATGATTTATCTCTTCTTAACAGGTTTAAATATTATTGCAACATGGTTTTCGGCGAAGAATCTAGATTTAAAGTTCTTTGAATATTGAATAGCTACTTTGAATCCTGATCGTTTTAAAAGTTTTTTGAACTCTCTTCTCGAGAATAGATGGTAGAATCTAAGTGAAATGGATCTTCCACTTCTCCATGGAATGTAAATATCTCCAAACTCTGACACTCTACGTGTAATATAGTTTAGAAACATTTTTGGAATATGTTTTAAAAATCTTCCTTGATATTTAGCCCAAACACTGATCACTAGAAAACTGAAAGGCTTTAAAACTCTATATATTTCAATTAAAGCGTCCAAGCGATTTTTAAATGAAGGTATGTGGTGGATTGCTGCGAAACATATACCATTATCTATGGAGGAATCTCGAAGTGGCAGATGGTTTAAGTCGCAGAGCACCGCGTTTGCAAAAAAATATTTATGAATTTTTAATGCTTTTTTAAGAAAAATTTTAAGCATTTCCACTGATATGTCAATCGCCAAAACTTCTCTATTGAAAATTAGAATTGGAAGAAGATTTCTACCGGAGCCGCATCCAAAATCAGCTGTTAAACCGCTTTTACAAATAAATAGGTGGACTTCACTCCACTCCCGTCTCCTCGTAGCGTCAAAAGCATATGCAATATCATTGAAAGTTTTCATTAATTCACGTTTCACTTTCCACTGCTCCATAACTGCTACTCCTCCAAACTGGAGATCCATGATGGAAGGCGCAGTTCACCAGCCAATTCAACTAGCTTTTCAGAAGCATATGAGAATGGTTTAATGTCAATTACAGGTGTACCATCATATGCATCTAAACCTTTAACATATATTCGGTTCACATCTACTTTTAGCAGTTTTACTATGGAGAAGCCTAAAGGATTAGGTCTGAATGGAGAATGAGTTGAGAAGACTCCTACCAATGGAAGATCGGCTCTACCCCTAGGATGAACGAGTAAAATGTTCGGAGAAGTAGATAAATGAAATATGAAGAAGACTTCTATATGGCTGTATGCTTCTAAACCCTTTAAACCTTCAACATAATTTGGAAATATTCTAATCTCTGAGATTATAGTGGACCAGTTTACTCTTCGAAATGGTTTGACATCATTGTGGATGTAGCCTATAGGCTTAAATGTGAACTTCATACATCATTGGAAGAGAATTTCACATTTAAAAAAGTTCCTAGCGCTTTTTACTTTTCATTTTTAGGAAGCGAACAATCCTTGAGATTTCATGATGATCATTACTTGATTCTAAAATTAGGTCTCCTCTAATTTTCACTCTTTTTCCACATGTGAAGCATTGAAAAGATTTTGCATTGGAGGATATAGCTCTAATATCTCCACAGTGAGGACATTTAACAGCTAAGTATCGTTTAGGCATTTTGAACGTATCTATATATTTAAACTTATAAAGAATTCGATTCACAAAATTAAATATACTTAGATCGAATAATATAGTGTGACAGCCCTAGAAGATTGGTGAAAATAATTTGAGTAAAAAATCAAAGTTTAATCCAAAAGAAACTCTAAGCATCGCTAAGACAGCCAAAAACAAACTGTTAGAATTTTATGTTAGATTAAGGAATGTTCCAGGAGCACTCTCTGAAACCTCAGAAATATTTTCAAGATACAATGTTAACATTTTGATCGGCGAACATTTCGTAAAGGATTCTGAAGGATACTGGATATTCTTCGCGGACTTCTCAAATGCTGTTGATAAGCCTGAAATAATTGCTGAAAGGGTGAAGGCTAATCCAAAAGTGCTTGAAGTAAAATATGTAAAGTCGGAGAAGAACATAATTATCGAGGAATTTCTATATCCAGTTACATCGTGGGGTTGGAGACTTCTCCTCTTCAATGCAAACAGGCTTAAACATAGTTTTAAAACGTTAATGGAGGAGTTTGGAAGCGGCATTTCCACCATGATCTTCTATCAAGGCTTCCTCTATGGAGTTGAGATTACAAGATGGCTGAAAGATATAACAAAAAGTATAGAGATAACTAGAAGGGAAATTTTAGAGCTCATTATAAAACTTTATAGGAGCCATGGATTTGGCATAGCAGAACTTGAAGAATACAATTTAAAAAATAGAATTATAAAGATAAAAGTTGAAGATTCATTTGAAACATTTAAAGAGAAGATGAAGACATCTACATGCCAATTTAGTAGAGGTTTCTGGAGTGGAGTTATCTCGGAAATCTTCAAAACCAAGATGAAAGCAGATGAAGTGAAATGTGTAAGCAAGGGCGACGATTTCTGCGAATTCTACATAAGAGAATGGCGATAAGATTAAATTTATAAAAGTTTAAACTTTTCGAGAGTCTTAGATGAGAAGAAGGAAATTTAAAGGGATGCTGAAATATTTCGACATTATAGGAGATATAGCAATTATAGATATTAAAGAAGAATATAAATCGCTTAATAGAAGAATAGTGGAAGAAATACTTTCAACAAATAAGCATGTTAAAGTAGTTCTTGAAAAAGCTTCACCCATAAGTGGACGTTATAGAATTTTTAAGGTGAAGTGGCTTGGAGGAGAAAAGAGATTTATAACTATATATAGGGAGCATGGCTGCATTTTTAAAGTGGACTTCAGAAAAGTTTTCTTCACCCCTAGACTTTCAGGTGAAAGGTTGAGAATTGCTGAAAAAGTGAAAACCGGTGAAGTGATAATAAACATGTTTTCCGGAATAGGAACATATTCAATAATTATAGCAAAGAAATCAAATCCTAAAATAATTTACTCAATAGATTTAAATCCAGCAGCATATGAGTTGATGAAAGAGAATATAAGGATTAATAGGGTAGAGAACATTGTAATCCCGATTCTTGGAGATGCCAAGGAAATTGTCAATGAAAGACTTCAAAGTATTGCTGATAGAGTTCTGATGCCTCTACCAGCCCTTGCATTGAAATATTTACCATATGCATTGAAGGCATTAAGGAATGGTGTAGGCATAATCCATGTATACGATTTTGTAAAGGTGGAGAAAGGGGAGAAGCCGGAAAGCAAAATGAAAAAGCTATATTTGGGAAGATTGGAAACTTTGAATTCTAAATCAAAGATTCTGTTAGTGAAGAAAGTGGGAGAAGTAGGACCAAGAAAGTATAGGATGGCATTGGATATTAAAGTTGAAGGATGATTGGGGCTCAGATCTGGCGTCACTCCTCATCGAAATCTAAGCATTACCAGCTCTCTTCATAGCCCAAAATAGAATGGAAATAGAAAGATAAATTTATTCTGTTGACAATTCTCCTAGGAAAATTTAAAGCTGAATGGAAGTTTCGCAACATAGTTTATACTTAAATTCTCCACGTTTAAAATAAATTTATATGGATATATTTTTAAGCCTGAATTGTATGCTTTAACAAGCATTCTGGAGAAATTTGGATCAGTACTCCAGTTTGGAGCGAATTCTTCAGCAGCTTGATGTGTAATAAGAAATATTATTGCAGCTTCACATCCAATTCTCATAGAATTAACGAGACATTTCAAATGTTTCAATCCTCTTAATGTAGGTGCATCTGGAAATATCGCAACACCATCCTTTACAAGGGTACATCCTTTAACCTCTAAAAGAAGCAATCGATCATTATCAGACTTTAAGAGAAAATCTATTCTACACTTGTTGAATGAAACTTCTCTTCTAAAAAATTTGAAAACTTTAAAATCTTCAAGCAAATTCTCATTTAAAGCATGCATAATTATCCTGTTGTGAAGAGCAGAGTCAACTAAGACCCAGCATGAATCGGCTTTAACAGCAAATAAATAGAAATTTGTCTTAGCATTTGGATTGTTATGCTTCCTTAAAAGAACTTTCACCCCTCTATGTAAAAGTTCACTTAAACGTCCAGGATCATGAATATGGGCGGTGAATAGGCGGCCGTCGACATTTACTATAGAGTTGAATCGATTTAAACGCTTAATAAATATACCTTCTAACATGAAATTATAATTTAACTTCAAATTGGAAGCCACCTGTCAAATTTAGCATTAATCAGGTTAATTATATGTCGAAATATAAGAGAGACGTAATCAATTTATATATGTTCAATATTTAATCTAACCGCAAAGGTGAATGCTTTGAAACCCGTAATTGGGATAACATGCTCATATAGCTGGGATAGAGAAGTCTATCTCATCAGGGAAAATTATGTTGAAGCCGTGGTAAGGTCTGGAGGAATACCGATAATTCTACCAGCCACTGAAAATGCGGATATTAACAAGATAATTTCAATGATTGATGGATTACTTTTAAGTGGAGGAGGAGATATAGATCCCTATATTTATGGTGAAGCTCCAACGCCAAGATTGGGGAGAGTTGACCCTGTAAGAGATTTATTCGAAATAGGGTTAGCTAAGAAGGCTTTTGAAATGGAGAAGCCGACACTGGCTATCTGTAGGGGTATACAGGTGTTGAATGTGGCTGCTGGAGGCACGCTATTTCAAGATCTTTCAAGCCAGCTGAAGAACACTATAAAGCATAGATGGTATTCTCAGGGAGGCTATGATGCACCACCATCACATCCCGCACATTTAGTGAGAATAAGTAAAGATTCAAAATTGTATAAAATATTTGGAAGAGAAATTTTAAGGGTGAACAGTTTCCATCATCAAGCTGTAAAAAGAATAGGTGAAAAATTCAAGGCAACAGCATGGGCTGAAGACGGCGTAATAGAGGCTATAGAATATTTGGGAGATACTTTCATTTTGGGTGTTCAATGGCATCCTGAAAGGATGATTAACGGAGAAATGATTAAACTTTTTAAAGCATTCATTGAAGCAGCTAAAAGTTAAAGTTTCATCGACAATTCAAGATAAAAATCCTCGTTAACTAAACGTTCATAATCTGTTCCAAAGATCCCTGTAACATGGAAGCCTAATCGTTCATATAGATTTATCAATGTATAATTTCTATTACTGACGTTTATTTTGATCTTGTTGACACCTTTTAATTTACAATAGGTTAAAGCTCTCTTCAACAAAACCTTATAGATTTGAATTCTTCCAGATATGTTTTTTACTAGAAAACATTTGATCTCTGCAATATCACCATGCAACACTAAATCTATAAATCCTAGAATATTCTGCAGATCTTTAGCTACAAACTGAATTGAACCTTCAACATTTATTCTCGATGAAATTTCTTCTATATCATCGCTCTCCAAAGTATAGTTGAAGAAATTTTCTTCTTCAAAATCCTTTAAAACTAAGCCTATACTTGAAACTCCACTGGATAGAGATCCCTCACATGAAAGATAACTTTTAGATTGAAAGGAAGAGGATAAATGGAGAAGTTTTGAAACATCATTTTTAAGCAATTTCTCAACGATTATCATGTTATCTCATCAAGTAAATTTATGGAAGGAACACTATATTTAAATTTTCAAGAATATATATGGGTAAATTCGTCTTGTTGAAGTTGCTTCTTGGAAAACTATTTCAGCAATCTGATTTCATAGTTAATGGAAAATGCTTAAACATTAGCTGGAATCTTACATGATATTTCGTAACATATTAATATGTAGTCACAGGTCTTATATGCAAAATGTTAATAATTATTATTTAGGTGATTATATGGTTCTGGTCTTAAGCAGAGAGGATTTAAGAAGAATATTAACTATGAAAGAGACCATTGAAGCTGTGGAGGAGGCTTTCAAACTCTTCCATGAGGGAAGAGCAAAGATGCCTTTAAGACCTGCAATTAGAGTTGAGGAGCATAATGGACTCATATTATATATGCCGGCATATATTGGTGGAATGGAAGCTTTAGCAGTGAAGGTTGTTTCAGTTTATTCTGAAAATCCTAAAAAATATGGTTTACCTACAATTCTAGGCACAATACTTCTTAATGATCCTAAAAGTGGAAAATTGCTTTCAATAATGGATGGTGGGTTAATAACGGCTATGAGAACTGGAGCGGTAAGCGGAGTTGCATCAAAATATCTTGCAAGAGAAGATTCAGAGATAGCGGGAATATTTGGAGCTGGAGTTCAAGCTAGAACTCAGCTTATGGCCATCTATGAGGTTAGACCGATAAAGAAGGCATTTGTCTATGATGTTTACCCTGAAGTTGCCAAGAAATATGCTGAGGAAATGTCGAGGCAACTTGGAATCGATGTGATACCTGTAGATGAACCGATTAAAGCTGTGAAAGGCTGCGACATAATATGCACGGCCACAACATCTAAAACACCAGTCTTCAATGGAGAATGGGTTGAAGAAGGAACACATATCAATGGAATAGGTTCCCATGTTCCAGAGGCAAGAGAGCTTGATTCCACAGTGATTAAGAGAGCTAAGATAGTTGTGGATTCATATGAAGCATGTTTAAAGGAGGCTGGAGATATAATCATACCGTTAAAGGAGGGAGTGATTTCTAAGGATCATATTTATGCCGATCTTGGTGAAGTGGTTTCTGGCAGCAAACCTGGAAGAATAAGCAATGATGAAATTACATTGTTCAAGTCAGTTGGATTAGCGATTCAAGATGCATCAACAGCTTTAAGAGCATACAAGATGGCTGTGAAGAGTGGACTAGGAAAAGAAATTACTCTATAAAAGTTATTGCAGGATAGTAGCCATGCTTACACTGCTTAGCAGAGATGGAAAGATCACTTTCATTTCAATGGCGGCAAGATCTTTCGGCTATGTTGCAGTTGGAATAGCATTTCCAATTTATTTAGCTAAAATCAGACTTGCACATTCAACCATCCTCTTATACTTATGAGAATGCATACCGTATAGTTTTCCAGCAAAATGAGAAATTATTGTAATTAGGTTTTCAACAAGCTCTTCCCGTGGGCTTCTCTCTCCGTGATTTATTATGACTATCTCTGTTCCATAGCTTTTAAAGAATTTCTCTAATGTTTTAAAACCAAATCTTGTCAATCTATCTGGATAAGCTATAATGACCTTAGAAACCTCTTTATTCATAACCATCCTTAGTAATTTCTGGAAGTTTCTTCTATCCTCATTTAACCCTGAACCCGCATCCTTCAAAATCTCTATCTCCCAATCGCTATCCCTAGCATAGCTTTTAATTAACTCAATCTGTCTTTCTAAGTCATCCTTTTGAGTATGAGAAGAAACTCTAGCATATCCAACTATTTTCCTTTCCTCGTGAATTCCTAAAATCCTCTTTTATCTCTGATTCAGGAACGCGGTGCAGGTGCATTTTCACCTATTGAACATGCAATAATAACTCAGTCATGTTCAAGCAAGAACAGGACTAAAGCATTCTCCTACTATTATTTATTTGGATCCGTTGCAGGCTCACTTGGATCACTATTTGGAGGATTCCCAGACATCATGGTTAAAGTTTATGGATTTAACATTTTAACTGCGTTTCAAACATTATTTATAATATTCAGTTGCTTGTCAATCATCAGTTTAACGGGGTTCAGGTTTGGTAGATCTTCATAGGCATTAACTGCATTTCTTGCATCTAACTACCTGCCCTTTTCAGAGCTTCAGTAATCTTCCTCCACATAGAGGAGAGGCAGATGATGTATTTTTAGGATTAACAAGCTTTGCTTTAGACTTATAACTCATATCAGATTGGCTATTTTAAAGAGATTGATATGATTTCTCCAGGAGAACATGAAATTCCAAGGATACCATACATTTTGATTCTTAAAAGACCTAGAAGAAGATTTAAACTTGAAAACTTTAATGTGTATCCTATGATTTTAAAAAGAAGGATAAAGAATAGTTAATGTTCATCATCGTCTCTGTGCTATTTGACTGATGGCGCTGGAAACCAGAGCTAGAAGTTGAAAAACCTTATATGCTTCAATTATGTTCTTTGCTTCATATTTCACTGTTCTACCGTCAAGTCTATCTAATCTGGGAAGAAGGGAAGCTGCGTCGGCAAAGCTGCTCCGCATAAATGTTATTTTCAACTCCACCGGCTCATCAATTTTTAATGGCTTTACCTCCCTATTTCTAAATTTTGTTACAGCATTATTCACGGATTCGCGCAGCATTTTCTCAATCATTTTCATACTTGGACTTCGCGCAGCATATCTGCTTGCCGAACGCTTTAATATTACTCTTTCCGCCCATGGAGCATATTTCTTTACATCCTCCTCCAACAATTTTTCCTCTCCAGCCACAAGGATCACTGGAATATCATGGTATCCTGCAACCCAACTATTTAGAAGAAATTCGCTTGCCTCAACACCATTCAATTCCACTTTAAATATTGAAGCTCCACTATATGTGTGATCGAATGTGGACTTCATCGTTCCAGCTTTGGCATGATAGCCTAGGAATAAGGCTACATCACATTCTTCAATCCATGAAACCATGCTTAGCGGTCTTGGAGAACCTCTGATCAATTCAGCATATTCCGGCAGATCCTCTACTAGGAGATTTATCATCGGTCCATGACTGTCAGCTATCAAGATTTCTTCAAAACCTCTTTTATGAAGTTCATCTGCAGTTATCAAAGTTATCTTTGTAGCGATTTTTCTAGCCTCATTATATAGGGATCCGCCGAGGGATAGATGAGAAGATGAAACTATATGCGGCATCCCCTCTAAATCGACCGATATAAACGCTTTCAAGGCAATCACCAAATAAACTTTACTCTTTACATTTAAAGAGTTTATCTATGTGGTAAAAGTAAGACCGTTTACAGGATATCTCTCACTGTTCTTTAGGTTCATATTTTTCACATTTAAAGTTATATTCTCTGTTAAGCTTGTAGAATTTCCATCTTCCATTATTATTATAGTCGCATCTTATGAATACATTGTTCGGCGATATCTCACTTCTATTGACAACTGCATGTTTACAGTTTAGACATGGTAGTTTTCCCAAAGTTTCACCTCATAACTATAAATAACGATTAAATTTAATTTTAAATCTTACTCTGAGAAAAATTTAAATATATACTGTTTAAGGACATAAATCTTAAAATTTTTATGATATTCTCTACAGCCTAGTTTAAAGTTAAAATTTTAGATAATTCGATTTCTAATAACACCTACATTTTCTATTGAAACTTCCACTACATCACCTTTACGTAGATATCTTGGCGGATTTCTCGCAAAGCCCACTCCACTTGGAGTCCCAGTTAAAATTATATCTCCCGGCAATAATGTGAGATAACTTGATAACTTACTTACAATTACATTTACTTTGAATAACATTTCTCCTGTACAGGCATTTTGAACTATCTCTCCATTTAATTTTGTTATTAACTTTAAATTGTTCGGATCATGTATATGATCTCTGAAAGTTATTCCGGGACCTATGGGAAGGAAGGTGTCAATGGATTTGCTTAGAAAGAATTGAATTGGACTTCTAAACTCTATATCTCTAGCCGTTACATCGTTGGCCGCCATGTATCCTAAAATATATTTGAATGCTTCATTTTCATCTACATCTTTACATTTTGCTCCAATAACTATGGCGAGCTCCCCTTCATAGTCCACTTTACTTGAAATTTTCGGTAAAATTATTGGATCATATGGACCTATTATGGAGGAGGATGCTTTAGAGAAGACTACTGGTTCTTTAGGAAGTTTTTCGTCAGCCTCCTTCACATGGCTTCTATAATTCAATCCAATTCCAATTATCTTGCTTGGATTTTGTATTGGCGGCTTCAAGACTATTTCGTATGGTTTATAGATTGCATTGGAAATATCGGTAACTTCATTCAACCTTTCAACCAAGTATTTTATTTTTTCCAATGCTTTTAATCCTCTCCTGACAAGTTTTTCAGGATTTCTCGGAAGCTCTTTTCCAGCCTTTATTTTTGCCTCCAATTCATCATAACCGTCCAACATTAAAATCTCGGTGTAAATTTTATTCAAATCCAAAATTACACCATTAATGAAGAGACCTGAGAGAATTGTTCTTCTTCCGAGAGGGGTGAATGCCATCAGCCTCAAGTTTCCACCAATAATAACTATGGAAACTGTTAGATAAAAGCATCTAAAATCTAAGAAGTGTTTAGTAAGAAGAATGATGCGAAATTTATCAGCATAATATTATTAATACCCGTTAAGAAGATTTTAATGAACATAAAAATGAATTGATACTTGTATTCTTTGACATTTTAAAGAATTATTTTAGCTTATAACCTAGATAACGGGTTTTAGCTCTTCTATTTCACATCAATCTATATAGGAGACGTATTTACAACTAAATTGAGAATTAAAAAGTTTAGAGAACGGGCTTAAACTGATAGAGAAAGAGCACATGAAAATGCCTCATCAAAACCATTTATCCTAAAATATGTGGAGAAATTAGATAAGAATGGGATGCTTATACTTATTTTAGATTTAAATAATTGGAGTGGTAATCAAATTTTAATTATTAGAATATAGCATCGTAATATTTGAAAGTCTAAATAAAATATTATAACTTAACCATTGAAAAAGTAAAATTTAATTTAAACAAATCCAACTATAAATGGGTATGCAATTAACTGGAGTTAGGAGAGAAGGAGAAATTTGAAGGTTGCAGTAGAGATAAATAATTTATCAAAATATTACGGAAGTTTTCAAGCATTGAAATCCCTAACATTAAATATTTATGAGGGAGAAATTTTCGGTTTGCTCGGCCCGAATGGTGCTGGAAAAACAACCACACTCCTCATATTGGCCACTGTAATTAAGCCATCTTCAGGAAATGTAAAGGTTATGGGAATTGATGTCACCAAGGAACCTTTAAAGGTAAGAAAAAATATTGGATTCTCATTTCAGGAGCCTAAAGCGTTAAGAGTAGATACAGTTTTAGATGTGCTTCGATGGCATGGAAAGATCTGTGGTTTAAGAGGAATAGAGCTTGAAGAGAATATTAGGAGAATTATGGCGAATCTTGGTTTGGCGAAGTATAGTGGAAAAATGTTTATGCATTTAAGTGGAGGACTCAAGAAGAAGGTTGAAGTGGCAAAGATTTTGATTCAGAAACCTAAAATAGCAATATTTGATGAACCGACAGCGCAAGTGGACGTTATAGGTAAACATGCCATTTGGAATTTGATAAGAGAGTTGAGAGATGAAGGATCAACTATTATAATTGCCACCAATGATATGAATGAGGCTGAAATGCTCTGTGATAGAATAGCCATAATACATAATGGTGTGATAATTGTGGAAGGTAAACCTGAAGAGTTAAAGGATAAGATACCTTCAGGCGACATTTTGGAGATCGAATTAGAGAGGAATTTAACGAGAAAGGAAATAGGTTTAATGGTTGAGAAAATAGGGATTTCAAATTTTAAGGCTACAGGTAGAAATATAATATTCTATATAAATAGAGGAGAGGAAATGCTTCCAATAATTATGGAGAAAATGAATTCCATAGGCATCAAGATTAAAAGAACTATGATAAAGGAACCCACATTAGATGATGTTTTCTTCTACTTTACTGGAAGAACTTTACGGTGAGAATGAAATGAGAAATATACTGCTCATAATATCTAGGGATCTAAGTAAGCTTATAAAGGAAAAATTCTTTCTCGTTATGAGATACATATCAACTTTAATTCAAATCTTCGTATATGGAGTGATAATCTCAAAGATAATTACTTTCAAAAATTTCTATAATTATTACCTGGTAGGAATATATGTCATATTAGTCTTCTATGTGGCTTTGAATGCCGGCTATGATGTTTTAGATGAAATACGAATGGGAATGCTTGAATATTATCTTTCCCTTCCAATCTCAAGAGGAGAATACATAGTTGCTAAGAGTATTAGTGGAGGAGTTCTGTCAACAGTATATTCAATACCCATACTTGCATTAATATTATTGCTGTCAAATGCATTCTCACCTTTAAAAATAATTGAAATTTTAACGCTAACATTCATATTTGCACTGAGTATGAGCGGCATAATAATCATCATCTCTCTTCAAATAAAATCTCCAAATATATCTGACATAATATATGGAGTACTCGTCACCCTACTTTTAAAGTTAAGCACAGTCTATTATCCAACAGCTGTAATGCCCTCATTCTATAAGTATCCAGCCCTCATAAATCCTGTCAGCCACATAACTGATCTCTTAAGATACATTATACTCGGAGAGGGAAGCTATTCGATTCCACCTGAAATTGCTTTTCCAGCCATATTATTTCTAGCTATGGCTTCAATCACATTTACGACGATCATAATGGAGAGAAAAGTTGAGGGGAGATGAAGATTTGGCGCTAGTGGAGATAGCTCGTCGAGAAGTGAGGCGATTCTTCAAATATAAATGGTGGACTACAGGTATAATTTTAATGAATTTAAGTGACATGGTAATATTAGGATTAATATATAATGGCATTGTAAATGCAAAGTATACTCCATATTACTTTAAGTTTCTTGCGCCAGGCATAACTGCAATGGCAGCATTCATCTCAGCCTTCTCCATTGGAAGAGAAACAGCTTTGGAGATAATAACTGGATATAATGACTATTTGAGATCTCTGCCTATTGGAGATTTCACATTGGCTTTTGGAAAAATCATCGCCGGATCATTGAGGGGAATAATTTATTCATTTCCATTCTTAACTTTAACCTTTATAATTGTAAGTGAATTTAACTTCATGAAGATACTTGAAGCTTTAATTACAATTTTCATAATAACATTGGCCATGTCAAGCCTCGGAATAGCTATAGCACCGCTCGTCAAAAAACTCAGCATCTATACAGCGTTGAGAAGCCTCTTATACTATGTAATCTATTTTTTCGGAACTATATATTATCCGAAGAATGCAATAATGGAGGTTGCAAGAAACAATAAGGTATATTTTATCGTCTATTTGATTGGAGAAGTTAATCCAGTATCTAAGGGTGCTGAAATCATTAGAAGTATTCTAAACATATCTACCATAAATTTATGGGATATAGTAAGCTTTCTAATTTCAAGTCTTACAACAATATTGATTGGAAGTTTAGTCTATGTGGAAGAGATAAGATCAAAATGATATATAATAAACCTTTAAATTGAAGAATCAAGAGTTTACCATTCGATTATCCTAAAATTATAAAATGAAACCGTTAAAAACATAATTTAAAATATTATTTTACGGTGATTTAATGGTTGAGGAATATGATCTTCTAATAAATAATATTTTAATTGTAGATGGAACCGGTAAATCTGCATTTAAAGGAAGCATAGGAATTGTAGGTGACAAAATAACATCTCTTGGAGACGTTAAAGGGGATGCTAAAGTTGAGATTGAAGGAGAAGGTTTAATAGCCATGCCCGGTTTTATAGATGCTCACAGCCATGGAGACTGGACGCTGCTATGGTATCCGAAATGCGAAAACTATGTAATGCAGGGGGTAACAACATTTGTGGCAGGCCAATGTGGAGGATCACCTGCACCTGTCGGAGAATATGTTGGAATACCATTAATGTTGATGGATTATCTATTAGAGCTGGATCCATTCATGTATTATCCTAAACCTCTCTATTCCATCGACACGGTGAATAGGTGGATGGAGGAGAAGTTCGGTTGGAAGATAACTTGGAAAACTATGGGTGAATTCTTCAAAAAAGTTGAGGAGAAGGGGATTTCATGCAATTATGCCCCACTAGTTGGACATGGAACTATAAGGTACTATGTTATGGGGAAAGATTATAGGAGGAAGGCGACGAACAGTGAAATTGACGAAATGATTGAACAGATTCATATTGCAATGAAAGAGGGATGTATAGGAATGTCAACTGGATTGGACTATGATCCAGATGTATTTGCAGATGAAGAGGAAATAGATAGATGCGTAGCTGTTTTAAAAGAGTATAATGGTATTTACGCTCCACATTGGAGAAGAACTGGAAGAAGAAGGGGAATTAAGCTTGGAGCAAGACTTCCAGACAGAATTGAAGGGATAAAACAGGTTATTCGAACATGCAAAAAGACAGGGGTTAAACTTCAAATAGCACATTTATATGGCGGATATGAGGTAATACCGCCCGGACCATCGATACTTTATAGGGCTATAGGTGAAGCCACATTAAAAGTTATAGATGAAGCAATAGAAGAGGGATTGGATGTAACATTTGACGTAATACCGTACAGTCCAAAAGGAAATCCAATGCCTTATCTATGCTCACTTTTAGCTCCATGGCTGAGAATACTTGGATCTAGAGAAAAACTCGCCTACTGGTTGAAGGTTAAAGAGTTTAGAGAAGAGATTAAGCAAGCCATATTTGCTGGAAAATGGTTTATAAGGGTAGCTTATAATCCATGTGTAAATCCTAGATGGGCTGAAAACATATACGTTGTAAAATGTAAGAGGAAGGAGTATAATGGAAAGAGCATAGCTGAAATTGCAAGATCACTTAATAGGGATCCGCTGGAAACTTACTTTGATATAATTGCAGAAGATCCAGATGCAAGGGGAGCTGTACCAGATTATAGGGGAACAGAAGAATATGTTAAGATGTTCTTTAAGCATCCAGCTGGAATGGTTGGAGTGGATATAGCCATATTTGATGATAAAAGAGAGATGAAGACTCCGCCATACAGCATTCCCGGAATAAATACATATTCGGCATATCCCTCATTCATATCAAGATATGTTAGGGAGATGAAGATATTCACCATAGAGGAGGCTGCAAGAAAAGTTTCATCACTGCCCGCTAAGGCATATAATTTAAGGGGAAGAGGATTCATCAAAGAAGGATATTATGCAGATATAACTATAATAGATATGGAGAAGTTGAAAGTAAACGGTGACGTCATAGAACCTAGAAGATATCCTTCAGGAATAGAATATGTAATCATCAACGGTGAAATCGTTGTGGAAAAGGGGAAACATACTGGAAGAATGCCTGGAAGAGTATTAAAAAGGAAGTGAAAATTTTAAATTTCCCTTCAATTTAACAATTATAGAGCAGAATGATATTCATTTTAATTGTCAAATACTCCAACTAAGTAGAGAGAAATCCACGTAAACTCATATTTACTATTTTACTGAAGTTTAAAATTAAAATTTGAGATTAAAGATACAATTTTCAATCCCTCTTTTATTACATTTTCAGTTCCACTTTCATCCATTAATTCTCCATGAGTTTGAGATCTATATTCCTGTATTTTATATGCGGATTTTCTTAATGGATGAAGAGCTCCCGCCACTGCTGGGATAATGCCTCCTATGATACCTATAAGGGGATGACTTGAGATTTGGCCTATCATCCAGCCGATGGCCATCCCTGAAGCCAATATACTTAAAGACATACCTATAGCCATTCCTCTGTGAAATGTGGACATAGGATATTGTGCTGAGAAGACTTCGCCGCTTACAGCGTCCACAACACCTCTAAGCTTAAACCCGGCATATACATATTGTAACTCCCAGATTGGATAATGGGTTAAACCCTCACATTTACAGTTAAGCGTTACCTCTGCTTTTGGACATGCAAGCTCCACCTCTCCACTAATCCTTCTATATACTCTGGCCTTTGCATACTTCTCTAAATGCTCAATCTTCAATTGGGGAGAATAGAATTTACCGTATTTTAGCATTTGCGGCTTAAAGTAAACTCTACCTTTAATGGGAAAACGGTATTCGGCTGGTATAGGTATTGGAAGAATTCTCATCGACGGTATAGCGACATATTCAGCCTCCAAGATCTCCGTTCCTTCACATTCAGCCTTCCCCTCCACATAGAAGATGTATATTGGAAGATAATGTAAATGTCTACTTATAAGTGAAACTTTCTCTTTAAAATCGCTTGGTATGCCGAACTGCCTTATAAGTATAGCCTTCAATGTTTCATAAGCTTCATTAGAATCATAGATCATTGGATAAAAATAATGTTTAGACTCCAATTTACCCGTGGAGATCTCAAAGGTTGTTCCACAATATGGACATGTAGCTATATTAACGTCTTCCGGAACCTCGAATTCTCCGCCGCAATGGCTACATTTAAGCTTCATTTAAACACCTCTTTCAATTCGCACATCGCTAACCAATCTGTCTCCAAAATAGAAGCTTATCCCTCCACCAATAATCAATGAGAGTAGAAGTGTGGAGATATGATGGGAGAAGACCATTCCAAGCGAGGATATTAAACAGCCTGCAACTGAACCTATGAAGTAGAGTATTCTATGATATGGCATTATAGGTTCCTGTGCTGTTAAAAGATGCCGATCCCATCCTGCATAGGCAGCTCTATACTGAGCTCCCCTATAGCTATAAATAACATACCAGTATGGAAGTAATGTTAAAGGTGAACGTTCAAGAATTTTGGCTCTGCAAATAAATTTTGTGAGCTCAGAAACTTTAGATTTAGCTTTCTCCCTCATAATGTTCATGGCTTTATCTCTCGCTAGAATATCAGCCTCGTCAACCGGAATCTCCGTTTTCAATATGGGAAGTTTAACTTTACTCCAATCTATCTGCATAATATCCACCGTTTCAGGATTAGCGTATCTATAATAATCAGTTAACTCTTTAATGGAGAAGTCTTCTGCACCTCTCCTGGCAAGAATGGAAATCTTAAGGGTTGAGCATATTCTATCTCTAACCATTTTTCTCCGAGTTTCTAAAATGGTTCTCTTACCCCTTTTCACAGCAACAGTTTCAACCCTCCAACCTTCATAGTAAGCTTCAGCTCTAACAGTGTAAAAATAGAAGGGAATATAGGCTCCGTCAACTGTAACTATTTTTATTTTATCTTTAATTTTTCTTAAATCAAAGTCTTCGGATATTCTCTTTTTAAATGAAAATTTAACTTCATCTCTGCTTAGAGAGGGAATTATGAGAATCTGTTCTTCCACATGAGATATCCAATTGGGATATCCGCAGTAACCGCAGATTGCAACTATGGTTTCAGGTGTAATTTTCAGGGGAGCCCCGCAACGTTTACATCTATACTCTTTGATGGCAGTTACCATTAGAAACACTCTATTTCAATTCTTCACCGCATGTAGGGCAATATTTGGCTTCACTTGGAGCAATATGCCCTTTAGAACACCATTTAACTCTTCTGCCGCAATATGGGCAGAAATTGGCTCCAAGAGGAACAGGTTTACCACAATATGGACAATTAGATTGCTTAGGAGTGGATGTGGCTATTGGAGCACCACTTGGCTGGCTGGCTGCTGTTTGAGAAGATGGCTGAGGAGGAGGCTGCATAACAGGCGGTATGAGAACCATTCCGGCACCTATACCGGCTCCTGGACTTTTACCAAGCTCTTTAGCCATCTCCTTGGCAGTTTCCATTTGTAGAACATATCCACTTTGGACGCCGCCACGCATAATCCAGAAGAGCCTATCTCTCCATTCGCCTTCCGTATCAACACCTTCAAAAACCACTTTCTCCAAGTTTATTCCAAGTTCTGAAAAATCCTTTCTGAGGAGAATTGTCAGCTTCTCTGTAACTTCACTCTGCTTTACATAAACATCCTGTATACTTGTTTTACTTAAATAGGCCATGATCTTCTCGTTGAAGTATCCTCTAAGATAATCATTTAGCTCTTCTGTTGTAAAGGCATTCTGTGGACCTACAACTTTATTTACAAGTAGTGAGGGATCCTCCACTCTGAAGTAGAAGCTTCCGTGGAATAGGAGGGGAGCCAGCTCCACAGTCTGCGTTCTTCCACCAAACTTTCCCTGAAACCTTCTAAGCGAAACAAAAATGATTATCGATCTGAAAATGCTCGTACCATATAAACCTTCAACTAAACCACTTAGAAATGGAACATTCTGAGTATCCAATACATGTCTTCCAGCACCTAGAATACCATAGATCTTTCCATCTCTATAGAAAAGTGCCGTTTCAAACTCCTTTACTATTACTACACTTCCCCATGGAATAACATCATCTGGAAAACGCCAGACTATTTCATCTTCACCTGGATTAACCCATTCTATGACCTTTGGTTTCAATCCTCCAATACCCCTTGCAACTTTGCCTAAACCTTTACCTAAAATGTCGATCATAAAGCGTTCACCTCAAAGTTATTAAACGCCTTTAAATACTTTAATTCTCCTATCGATTACATCATTAATCTTAGAGAGAACTTCATTTATCCTTAAAATGACTTCATTTTTCACCGTTGAAACTTTAGCTGATCTTAAAACTTTAACGGATAATTCTTTGATTTCTTCAGCCAATTCTACAAGTTTCCCATCTATATCTCTAACTTTTTTCAAATCTGGGAGTTCTATGTGAATTCTGCTGTAATGTGGAGCATATCCTGCCTCAGAGTATCTAAGCTTGTCTATGGTTAACCTGACATTGGAGATTAAATCTTCAATTCTCCTTGCAAGTTTAAAATCGAAGTCTAAAATTGATGCTGCTGCTTCCTCCAAGTTTCTTCTAGCATCTGACAATAAGTCCACTACGTAACTTCTAATTAAACGGTCATCCTCTCTTATAAGTTCTCTCTTCTTATAACCGCTAAATCCAGGAATCATGGTTTCAAGCTTCTCGATCCAGGTAAGCTTCTTAGACATATAATCACCGATAAATTCAATTAAAACTTTCATGTAAACTATTTAAGAGTTGAGGGACATATTCCACACATATTTTGATTATATAAAATTTCAAATAAAAAGTTGATATTAGGAATTAATGTGAGATTAATTGAAATTAAAATGTAATTTAGCCTCCACTTATAATGGGCATTAAGACTATTCTATCAGAATCTACGATTAGGGAGTCAAGGGTTGAAGGTTGACCGTCCACTAGAATTATTATCCTCCCCTCCAGATCCAATGGTAATTTAATTATATCTCTAATTTTAACTGGTTTATCAACTCTGATCTTCATGCTTCTTCCACCAATATATTCTGCTAAGTAGCCTAAAGCTCTTATAAAGGCCATCCATTTCACTCTTCAAGCTTAACATATTTCTCTAATATGGGAATGGTAAAGTCTAATCCAAACTTTTTAAGAGTTGATTTTCTAGGTACTCCTCTTTCGTCCCAGCCTCTCCTCTCATAATATTTAGAGAGCAGTTCATTCCAAAGCTTTTTATCCAGTTTTTTTCCTGCAAGAGGCCCTTTCGTTAAAGGTTCCTCAAACCATCTGGTAGGCGGAGTATCCATTTCTCTATTCCAATCTCCTTTATACTCTCTTATCCAGAAAGCTCTTATCAGAGAATATATTCTATCTCCAACTTCAAAGAAATCTTTCAATGAAAGGTTCACTCCGGTGGCAGCTTTAAAGAATTTCACATACCAGTCGAGATTGAAGCCCAGTTCTATCCATGGAAGTCTACAGGTTACTAGAGATTCAAACATTCCTCCTCGTATTCTTTGAAACTCCAATACTTTGTCAACTTTAATATCATCATATTTAAATCGGCCGATGCTGATCTCCCATGAAATAACCCATGCATCCTTATGATGAGCACCTATAGGGGATGTTCCGAACGCTAATGCCATTCCTGGAGCTGCATGGCAATCATAAGCAGATATTTCAAGCCCTTTAACATGCATAGCCCATCTTTCAGATCCTTCGCCAAGTTTTCTAGAAATTTTTCTCACACCTTCAGCCAGCAGGTTTCCAATTCCACGTCTATAGGAAATGTCATATAAAAGTTCCTTGGCTTTCTCGAAGTCTCCCCACTCGATCTTCTCATTCACTAAACCTTTCTCTGAAGCCTCCATGATAAAGCCTATGACATTTCCAGAAGATATTGTATCTATTCCCATTTCATCACAAATTCTATTTAAAACTCCCACTTTCCTTATATCGCCAACACCTATATTACTGCTCAACATAGTTACATTCTCATAGTCAAGCTCGGAGCTTCTTCCCTCAGCATCCTCAATGACATTTCCACATTGCATGTTGCAGTATGGGCAGCCTCTCCTCTTAATCTTCACCTTTTCCATGGCGTAGCCATTAACATTTTCAGCGAAATCGAAAACTCCCTCTCTAAAATTATATGTTGGTAGTGTACTGTTCTCCTGGCACCATTCAACGGTCATCATAGTTCCCTGCCTAATCCAGAAGTCATATCCACTGGCCTTTCTAATGGATTCATAGCCCATTCTTCCAAGCTTCATTAACTCATCCATATCTGCAACTGGAATTTCACCTGTACCTTTAAAGACTACGGCTTTAACCTTCTTGGAACCCATAACGGCACCCATTCCAGGTCTTCCACCAGATCTACCCTCCTGTGATATTATTGTGGCAAATTTAACGAGGTTTTCTCCTCCAGGACCTATAACAAGTATGCCGCAGTCTGATCCAACATTCTCTCTTAGTTTTCTTTCAGCTTCAAATGTGCTTAGACCCCATAGATCTGAAGCATTTCTAATTTCAACTTTATCATCCTCCACATATATGTAGACGGGTTTTTCGGAGACACCTTCCAAGATTAATGCATCATAGCCGGCTCTCCTCATATGAACCGAAGCCATTGTTCCAACATTTCCATCACCATATCCTCCAGTTAGAGGACTTTTAGAAGCCACCACCATTTTTCCACTGCTGGCAATGGGTAATCCGGTTAATGGGCCTGCAGCAAAAATCAACTTATTCTGAGGTGAGAAAGGTTCAACTCCTATTGGAAGTTCATCCCATAAAAGTTTAACAGCGAAGCCTCTTCCCCCAATGAAATTTAAAGCTAAATTTTCATCATAATTCTCCACCTTGCATCTTCTCTCACTTACATCTACTCTTAGAAATTTTCCAGTCCAACCCTTCATTTAAACGTCACCAAGATAAAATAGTGTTGGAAAGTTTAAATGCTTTCGGCTATGATAAGACTTTTAGATTAATAAAAACAATAATTCTAATTGTTGAGAGGTTCAATTATGAGTGGAGGAGAATTTTTAAAAATAGCGGCGACAGGAGATTCATTTATAGCCACAAAACTTTCCACATTTAAAGAGAATGGATTTATAAAAATATTAGAGTTGATTAGAAGCGCCGATGTAAGATTCACAAATCTCGAAGTTTTAATAAACGATTTTAAAGGTTTTCCAGCAGTACAGAGCGGCGGAACATATGCTGGAAATTACAGTTATATAGCTGATGAATTGAAGTGGATGGGGTTCAACATTGTTAGCAGAGCCAATAATCATGCCATGGATTATAGGGAGCTTGGACTTGTCGAAACAACGAAGAATCTGAATAGAGTCGGCATTGTTCATGCCGGTGTCGGCTTAAATTTAGGAGAGGCTAGAAGTCCAGCATATCTTGAAACTTCTAAAGGCAGAGTTGCATTAATATCTGCAGCATCCACATTTCCCGTTGAAGCGAGAGCCGGTGAGAAGAGACCTGACATGCAGGGCAGACCTGGTTTAAATCCATTGAGATTTAAAGTTACATATGAGATAACGGAGGAAGTGTTTTCAGGAATAATGAAAATAGCTTCCAAAATGGGCTATAAATTGAGGAAGGATCAGGAATCTATAAGGATTTTCGGAATGACCTTTAAACGTTCAGATAAGTTCAAAATAGAATATGAGTTGAATAGGAGAGATGAGGAAGGAAATTTGAAAGCAATTAGAGATGCTGCAAGAATGGCCGATTATGTAATATTCAGTTTACATGCACATGAAAGATATGGTAGCATTGAGATTCCAGCTCCATTTATAGAGGAGATTGCGAAGAAGAGCATAGATGCTGGAGCCGATCTATTCATCGGGCATGGACCGCACGTTTTAAGGGGAATTGAAATTTACAGGGGAAAGCCAATATTTTATAGTCTCGGAAACTTCATATTTCAAAATGATCTGATAAGGAAGCAGCCTGCAGATCTCTATGAAAGATACAATTTGGATTGGAATGCAACACCAGCAGACCTTTACGATGCAAGAGAGAAGGGTAGACCTGGATCAAGCATTACAGGATTTAAATGGTTCACTGAGAAAGAGGATTACTGGGAAACTATTCTAGCATATTTAAGTGTAGATGGAGATGAACCGGTTGAAATAAAACTTTATCCAATTGAACTTGGCTTTCGAAGAAATAGGGCTAATAGGGGAAAACCAATACTGGTTGAAGGTGAAAGGGCTGCTAAAATTTTAGGTAAAGTTGAAAAACTGTCAGAGAGGTATGGAACTAAAATTAGAGTGGAGAAGAATATTGGAATAGTGGAGCTTAAATAATGCTCTTAAACTGCCTCTTAAATTTTTGATTTAAAACTTTCAATCAATTTTTTAAATGAAATTCGCCATCTAGGAAATTCGGCGGAGTTTTCAGGATAATTTGAGCAGAGTTTCTTCACCCTCTCCATATAATCAACCACCACTTTCAATTTGAAGAGCAATGTAGGCCGTGAGATTAGTTTGAGAGCCTGCCCAATCTTCTTTACAAGTTTAAGGTTAAGTTCACCCTCTCCACCCATTCTATTTATATCTTCTCCACTTACAAGTTTCCTCTTAAAGATGAAGGTTAAATCTTCATCGGATAATTTTTGAAGAAAGATTCTTAATATTTCAAGTGAAACCTGTTTCAAACCGTAATCTGCAAGATATTTTCTAGTGTAACTCCAAAGGGAATTCATACTTGCCACTCCATTTCTCTCTAATGCAGATATGATGGTTTCTGAAGCATGCTTAGCACTTATAAGGGAGGGGCCTATCCCACCTCCATGGATTGGATTGCAAGTTGAGGCTGCATCTCCAATTGCAACTATTCCATTCCCTACTGGAACTAAAAGAAACCTTCTAGTTGGAACGACACCTCCACCGCTATGTATAATTCTTCTAGATTTAAATTCAGCTTTACAGGCAATATGCTTCATGAATTGAAGCTTCGGATTTGGATGGTTAGATGTTGGTTGAACACCCAATCCTACATTTAAAATTTTGGATTTTTTAGGGAAAATCCACCAGTATCCTCCAGGTGCAACCATCTTTGAAAGGTAAATATTTGCATAATGAGTATCATATTCCCCGTCAATTTCAACAATCTCCCGGTAACATATATTTGTGTCTGACGAATCTATTTTTTCATTTATCCACCATGAAGATGGAAGCTTACTTCTCACAGCGGCTGCAAATCCAGATGCATCAACAACAACTTTACTGGAAAGTTCAAATTTCTCATGAGTAGATAAATCGATGCACTTTACACCTGAAACGAAATTTTTAGTTAACAGTGGAGTATAAACATGGGTATTTGGATAAAGATTCACACCTGAATCTAAAGCCATCTTTAAAAGTCTTCTTCCAAAAGCTTTTCTATTAATAGCGAATCCTTCACCTTCAACCGTTACATATTCTTCTTCATCAGGCGAGTAAACTTTAACTCCGCGAAAAACTCCATCCAATTCTTCTCCTGAAGGATAGCTTAACCCTAAATTGTCAAAGTGATGCTTACCTATAGCATCTCCGCATACTTTCTCCCCTATTTCATCTTTAAATTTCCTGTCCAACAGGGCTACTTTAAAACCTTTCTCAGCTAGGATATGAGATGCGTAGCAACCTGCAGTTCCGGCACCAACAACGATGACATCGAAGAATTTGGGGGAGATCAATAGGAAACCTCCTAACAGGCAATTAACAATAACTTAAATATAAAATTATTCCGGAAAATTTCGATAGAAATACTATTAATAGCCTCTTGAATATAAAATAGATTGAGGTGTAAAAGATGAAGGCTTTAAGGGCAGATCTCCTCTACACTGGCAAGCCAGGTGAAGTGCTAAGAAATGTATATGTACTGTTCGAAGGGGAAAAGATAATTGGAGTATCGGAGGAAAAGCCGAGAGAAGGGGAAATAATAGATTTTGATGGAAGCATTGTTACACCTGCATTTATAGATAGCCACTGCCATATAGGTATGAATAGACATGGAGAACCATCAGCTGAATCAGAATCCAACGAGAAATATGGTCCAGTATTACCGTTGATCGACGCCATATATTCAGTATATTTGGATGATAAAGCCTTTAAAGAGTCCATAGAGCATGGAGTGTTATATTCATGTATTCTTCCGGGAAGCGGAAACATAATAGGAGGTAAAGGAGTTTTAATAAGAAATTATGGAAGAGATGTAGAGGAAGCATTCATAAAATATGCAGGAGTTAAAGCTGCATTAGGATATAATCCTAGAAGTACAGTGGATTGGAAAGGTGTAAGACCTTACACTAGGATGGGTGCAATAGCTATACTTAGAAGATGGCTTGAAAAAGCAAAGGACCAATTGAAACTTGTTGAGAGAGGGAAGAAGACCTTGGAAGAAGTGGATCCGGAGATTAAACATCTATTTCCAGTGGTTAAAGGCGAGGAGAGATTGAGGGTTCATGTACATAAAATGGATGATGCAGCTGGATTATTGATGATAAAGAGAGAGTTCAACTTGAAGGTGACTGCTGAACACCTTGGAGATGTACATTCAAAATTTACCTTCGAGAAATTGAAAAAGGAGAATATTCCAATAATTTATGGACCGCTGGACAGCCATGCATACAAAGTTGAATTAAAGCATAGATCATGGAGAAATGCAAAATTAATTGTAGAAGTTAAACCACTATTCTCCATAATGTCAGATCACCCTGTCACTTTACAGAGAAACATATTTCTACAGACAAGATTCTTCAGGAGATTCGGTATGAGCAAGGATGAATGTATAGCCCTACTCACATCTAAAGCTGCTAGAATACTTGAAATCGATGATAAACTTGGAACAATTGAAAATGGTAAATGGGCATCCATGATAGTTTGGAGTGGAGATCCATTCAGCTTGGATTCATATCCGAAGATGGTTATAGGAGAGGGAAAAATACTTCACGAAGAAAGTTAAAGTAAAATTTCCACATTTTATTTTAAACCTATCAATGCTAATAGAAAGCTTGCCAAGTAAGGTTCAAGCAAAATTAGCAGAATAAGTCTTATAAGATCTGACAGCATGCCAACTTTAAACATGTTCCAAAGCTTCACATATCCAGATCCATAAACTATTGCCATTGGAGGAGTTGTACTTGGAAGGGCGCTTGAAATTGAAGAAGCCAATGCAGCCGACAGAATTGGAGGTATAGGATTAACTCCTGCACCTTTAGCTAAAGCAGCAGCCAAGGGGCAAGCTATAATTGATGATGCAGTATTTGAAGCTGGATAAGTTAACAGAAAACCTAGAATGGCGCTTATAGCTGAAATGGTCCAAGGATTATTTGCCCATCCACCTCCAACATTCATTACGATAAGGGAAAGCCAATTCGTGAAACCGCTGTTCTCTAAGGCTTTCCCCATGGCTATTCCACCGCCAAATATGAAGATAACGTTCCAGTCAATTCCGGTTTCTATTTCATCCCAAGTTAGAAGCGGCCTTCCCTCTATGGGAATGAAACCTAAAAGAAATATTGCTAAAACTGCAGGTAAGACTTCAGGGATTAACGCTCTAACATTTTCAGATAATCCTGAAAATTCAGGATAAATATTTGAGATCACCATTAACGCTCCGGGAAAAATCCACAGAAACAATGTTAAAGAGAAGATTGAAAGTACAGCTTTCTCACTTGGACTCATAGGGCCAAGTGAAAGCAATTTTTCACGCATAAGTTTAGAGTTGAAGAATACCTCTTTCAAATCAATTTTAATAACTTTAAATACAATTATCCATGAAATTAAAAGTCCTAAAAATGCATGGACACTGCCAATTATAAACCAATCGAAGAATGTTATAGTAATATTTGGCATAACCTCCTCTATAACCTTTTTTGCTACAAGATTTGGAGGAGTACTTATGAGAAGAAACATTGCACCTGCAGTGGCAGCCTGTCCAAGAGCAAGCATAACAGCCTCAGAAAACTTCTCCTCTCTGGTAAAACCCAAAGCTGAAAGATAGGCTAAAACTATCGGATACATGAGTGAAGTGGAAGCTGTGATTGAACCGGTTACGGTGAGAAAGAAGACTGGGAGACATGCAATGAAGAATGCCACTAACATGGGGTTTCCTCCCTTATAGATGGTTGAAAGCTTGAATGCTATACGTTTATCTAGACCCCAAGTTTGAAATGCCCTTGCTAAGACGAAGCCTCCCATGAAGATCCATATAATCTTATCCATAAATGAGGAAAGAGATTCACTCCAAGATACGAAACCCAATGTAGAGAAAATTAAAGGTGCTAGAAGCGCCGTTAAACCCAGTGGAATAACTTCTGAAACCCACCATGAAGCTATCCAGAGCATTCCTCCAAGAGCTATTTGTGGAGCTTTTAGAATTGGGGTTTTAGCAGCTGAACTTGCCTCCACCACGTATGGTAGCGGCGGAATTATGGAGAGAACTATGAATATTAATGGTCCAATTGCAAGCTTCATAATTCTTTTATATGCGTCATCCATTCTAGACCCCCAGCCGTTTTTACAAATGTAAATAAAATATATAAATTTCACCCTTCACAACTAAATTGAAACACTCTGAACTGTTGGAAAATTGGAGAAATACATGAGAAGATAAACTTATTTGCAGAATTAACAAATATTAAATAATAAATTGTATAGGGGAGTAATTATGGAGGAACTTACCCGTAAAGCTGTCGAAACAGCCCTATCGGAAGGTGCAACCTACGCAGATATAAGAATAATTGAGATTACAAGGGAGAATATAACAACTAGAAATGGAAAAGTGAGAAATGTTGGAATAGGAAGAAGTAAAGGATTCGGTATAAGAGTTATAGTTGACGGTGCATGGGGATTTTCAAGCCACTATGAACTAACTCCAACAGAAATTGAAAAAGTTGCAAAAGAAGCAGTTAAAATTGCAAAGGCAAGTGCAAAATTAAAGAAGAAGGATGTGAAATTAGCCCCTGCAAAACCTGTCAGAGACACTTATAAAACACCATATAAAAAGGATCCATTCAAAGTTCCATTAGAAGAAAAAATAAAGCTTCTAATAGAGAGTGATAAGAGAATAATGTCGAAGGGAGATTTAATTAAAGTTGCAACTTCAGGAATGAGAATATATAGAGAGAATAAAATCTTCGCTAATAGTGAAGGATCATACATAACTCAGGAAATAACATGGTGTGGAGCAACCACAAGAGCAGTTGCAGTAGGCTATGGAGATGTTCAAGATAGATCATATGATGGAAGAAACTTCAATACAGGAGGATATGAGATCATTGAAGATGCAAACCTGCTGGAGGCAGCTGAAAAAAGCGGAGAGGAAGCCATTAAACTACTTCAAGCCAAGAATTGTCCATCAATGGTAACAGATCTAATAATCGGTGGAAGCCAACTGGCACTGCAAATCCATGAATCATGTGGACATCCCACGGAGCTTGATAGAGCACTGGGAGCTGAAGCAGCATATGCTGGAACAAGCTTTCTAACTCCAGATAAACTTGGAAAGTTCAGATATGGAAGCAACATAGTGAATTTGGTTGCAGATGCAACTGCACCGAGAGGGCTAGGAACCTTCGGATATGATGATGAAGGAGTACCAGCCCAGAAGGTTTACCTGGTGAAGGAAGGAATCTTTGTAAACTATCTTAGCGACAGAACATCGGCTGGAGAGCTTGGACTTCCATCCAGTAGTGGAGCTGCCAGAGCTTCAGGATGGAATAGAATACCAATTGTGAGAATGACAAATATAAATTTGGAGCCGGGTGACTGGGACTTCGACGAACTAATACAGGAAACAAAGAAGGGGTTGTATGTTGAAACAAATAGAAGTTGGAGTATAGATGATAAAAGATTAAACTTCCAGTTTGGAACACAAATAGCATATTTAATTGAAAACGGAGAGTTCAAAGAGCTGATAAAGAATGCCGTTTATACTGGTATAACACCGGAATTCTGGGGGTCCTGTGATGCTATATGCAACGAAAAATATTGGAAGATGTGGGGAACACCAAATTGTGGTAAAGGTCAACCTGGCCAAGTTATGTATGTTGGACATGGAACAGCGCCTGCCAGATTTAAAAATATAAGGGTGTTTGGAGGTGTGAGAAGATGATTCTGGGAAAAAATACATGTTTGGAGCTTGCTGAAAAAACCATTAAAGAAGCATTGAATCTAGGCGCAACACAGGCTGAAGCAAGAATACAAACATATACGAGCTATTTAACCAGATTTGCAAATTCAATAATACATCAAAATGTAGGTGAAACCAATGTTTCACTAATCCTTAGATTCATATATGGAAAGAAGATTAGCACTGTAAGTATAAATGAGGTAACCTTGGAAGCTATAAGGAAACTTGCTGAAACGGGACTTAAAATAGCTAAGGTATCTGAAGAGGATCCTGAATTCATAAGCCTTCCAGAACCTCAACCCATCAAACCTTTAGAGGGAATTTTCGTTAAGGAGACTGCTGAATGTACAGCAGATATGAGGGCTGAAATGGTTAAGGAGCTTATAGATGAGGCGCATGCATATTCATCTAAAGTGAAAGCTGTTGCAGGAGCCCTCTCAACTACTGTTATGGAATTTTCAGTGGCAAACTCGCTTGGAGTGCGAGCTTATACTGTGGGCACAATGGCCAATCTATCAACCAATATAATTTCAAGAGAGAATGATTCTGAAGGATTTGGATATGCAGGAGATGTTTCATTAAATGTTAATGAGTTGAAGCCTGCTGAACTGGGCAGAGAAGCTGCTGAGAGATCTGTTGGAAGTTTAGGGGCAAAAACTATTGAACCGGGAGAATATGAAGTGATTTTGGAACCCTATGCAGTTATAACTGCTTTAGGATATACTAGAAGTGGTTTCAGCGCCCAATCATACATGGATGGAACAAGCTTCATGAATGACCTTATAAATAAGAAAGCATTCTCAGAGAAATTTACACTTTGGGATGATGGTAGAGATTTAAGGGGGATTCCAACACCCTTCGACGTTGAAGGAATACCAAAAAGAAAGATAATGTTAGTTGAGGAAGGAGTGCCTAAATCACTTGTATATGACAGTTATACAGCCCATAAGGAGGGAAAGAAATCAACCGGCCACGCCACAGGATATATTCCTATGCCGACAAATCTCTTCATGAAAACAGGGGATTCCACGAAGGAGGAGATGATAAAGGAAACGAAGAAGGGATTATTGGTAACTAGATTCCACTATGTGAGATATGTTCATCAAAGGAAGCTTGTAATTACAGGGATGACTAGAGATGGAACATGGTATATAGAGAATGGAGAGATCAAATATCCCGTTAGAAATCTAAGGTTTACGGATAGCCTGCTGAGAACTTATGCAAACATGGAGCTTGTGGGTAGAGAAGTGAAGAGAAGTAGAGGTGCAGTGGCACCGGCAGTTAAAGCAAAGATCTTCAGATTTACAGGCGTCACAAAATACTGAAATTTAAATCCATTTTTTATCCATAAATTTAAAATAGATATTTTAAGTTATCTTAAACCATGAACTGTAAAGTTGAAGAGTACATTATAGACGAATTTCTCCAAACCAAAATAAAAGTTTACACTATAGGGGAAGGGAAACCGAAAATTTTAATAACAGGCGGAATACATGGAGATGAAACTACAGGGATTTATGTTGCATTTAAACTTAAAGAATATTTAAGTAAAAGAAGTGTTAATGGAACTGTCAATATAATTCCAATCTCCAATCCGCTGGCTTTCAGAAGCAGATTGAGAGCTTCACCTGTAGATGGCCAAGACTTGAATAGGGTTTTTCCGGGAAATCCGAGTGGAAGCCACACAGCCAAAATAGCCGCAAAAATATGGGAGATAGCTACAGATGCAGATTATATTTTAGATTTACATTGCTGCGGCCAAACATGCTATCCATACATCTTGGCAATACATGAAGAATATGATCATGTAAGAGAATATGTTCTTAAAATACCGCTTCCATATGTAGTGGAATCTTCAGGGCTGAGAGGCCAATTATTCATAGAAGCTTCACATCAAGGTAAACCTGCCGCCATAATAGAAATGACAGGTGGACAAGGCATATATAATCCTGAAACAGCTGAAATGCTGTTTAAAGGAGTAGAAGGGTTACTTGTAAACTTAAATATACTTGAGGGTGAGAAAAGTAGTTTAAAACCGAAACTCTTCGGAAAATTAAAGCCAATAATCATAGAATCCGAAGGCTTCTTCAAACCTAAAATAAAACCCGGAGTAGAAGTTGGAGAAAATTCAGTGATAGGGGAGATTGAGGGAGTAGGAGAGGTGAAGGCTAAAATTGAAGGTTTAATATGCAGGGTGAGGCCGCCATCATATGTGTTCAAAGGAGAATCCATTGCAAGTATAGCGGTGAAGATTTCTTGACAAAGTGAAAAGCCACCTCACGCCAATTTCAAAAGTATAATTTTATTTTAATAGTTGATGATGAAGCTTCAAGAAGGACAGTTGCAGATGGAGAGGGAAGAGAAGAGAAAAATACTGACGCTTGCAATGTTGACAAACTTCTTCTCTAATACCATAACGAATATAAATACGAATTATAGTGGAGTCTACGCCGCTGAAAAATTAAATTTAAAACCGCATCAACTTGGAACAGCATCATCTATAAGCACTATAGCCACCCAGTTAACACAGCCTATATGGGGATATTTAAGCGATCTGAAAGGGATAAGAAAATATTTTACAGCTGCAGGATACTTGGCTGCCGGGTTAGCTATAGCCATAATATACAAGCTTCAAAGCTATATTCAATACATTATAGCAGTATCCGTTACATGGATATTCTGGAATGGAGCATATACATGTTGGCAAGCATTAATAGGGGATGTAACTTCGAGAAGTGGGAGGGGAAGATTCATAGGTGCATTGGGTTTTGCAGCAAATTTAGGAGGCATGGTTTCATCGATACTTGCAGGATTTATCATAGATATTTATGGTTATGGAGCCCTCTTCAACCTTTGCATAGTTTTTGCAATTGCCTCTGCAATCCCCACATTAGCTATAAAGGAGGAGAAGAGAAGGAAAATCAAAACAGAAAATATACCTTTAAGAAACGTGATAACTGGAAAATATAGGTTATACTTGGCTGTAAGTATGGGTTGGTGGGGAATAATGTCCATTGCATGGCCGCTTTTCTCAATAACCCAAGTGAAAGTATTTCATTTCACAAAGACCGAGATAGGATTACTCGCGTTAAGTGGAAGTATAGTAAGCACATTCACCTCGCCGATATGGGGAAGAGCAGCCGATAAGATAGGGAGAAAACCTCTACTTACAATATCGCCGATATTTGCATCCATATGGACATTTGCATATGCATTCTCACAAAATTATATGCAAGTGTTAATTTTAACGATGATAGGAAATATCGGTGGAACAGCATTAATGACAGTTTCAAACATATATTTACTGGATACAATAATACATAGAGAGAGGAGAGCCACACTAATATCCATATATAATATATTGACGGGAGCTGCAGAAGCAATAGGCCAGTATATTGGTGGACAACTTGGAAGCATAATAGGATTAAGGGAAACCATGACCATAGCGGGAATACTTAGACTAACATATACTATCCCAATTTTAATATTGCCGGAAACTGTTAAAAAGGGGAGAAAAATTAATTTTATCCTCCAGGTTCACCGCCCTCGGCACCGATAGGTGTACAATAACCATAATAGGATATGGGCGATGGAGAACCCTCACCATAATAGTTTAGATAAGTAAAATGGATATACTCGATGCCGCCATAGTCCCTAAACTTCCAACTTGGCTCCGAAATATATCTATATGCAACGTGGCCTCCACACCAATTCTCATTAAAATCCTCAATAATATTTCCGAGAGCATTTTCGAACCATACGTTGAGACATGAATCTTGAGGATCCCAATCAAAATCCTGGAAGTATATGGTGGTTACCTCTGGACCAGTACCCCACTCATAGATGCAATGCTCTTCAGTTGAACCTATAGTTGGCAGATATCCGGACACGTGATCTATCGGCGGTCCATGTACAGTTAACGGTTTAACATATCCACTTGCAAGAACTACACTCTGCATTGATAATATTAGCAAAACTGAAATAACAATTTTATTTAATATCTTAGCCATTTTTATCGATATATATATATATATTAAAATATTTCTTATAAATATTGTGGTGAATACTTTGAAGATGCTTATCTTGCTTCTACAATTATTTCTGTTAGGTAATATTTTTTCATTAAGCAATATAATTGTGCCAAATATTGAATATGATTATCTTGAGGTTCTAATATATGAAAATGGAGATGTTAGAGTGAGTATACATTCAAATATTGATTTTGAATCTATTCCTATTCCTGTAGTTGTAAAGGGATTAGAGGAGGGAGTAGTACTTGTGGATTATATTATCGGTAGATATGTTGATTGTGCATTTTATTTCAGGTTGGATTTAACCAGCAGGGATGTAGCTGAAGCTCAAGCTGTAGAAGCAGTTAAATATGTGGAGAGATGGCTGTCTATTCAATTTGATCAGGAGAATAAAAGTGAATATCAATGGCATACATACAAAGTTTTTAAGTACGTATTTTACACTAAAAATTTCAATCCAGATGCTATAGAAGAGAAAATTTTGAATATTATTCCTAAAGATGGATTGGCTTCAATGATAAATAAAGAAACAATTAAAGAAGGGGAAAGAATATTTTTCATCACATATCCTAACATTAGAGGTGGTAAAGTTCATTTTGACATGTATAAGCCAAAATATTTCAATTTTAAGATTGGAGGAACATATACACTGGATATTTTTAAAATTTTTAACTTTACAGGACCTCTAATCATAAGTAAGAATGTTCCAAA
>Ga0180301_10000064_pt1 | contig 69352 bp, 70 predicted proteins | sample GuaBasSediGuay16_FD_121797 | JGI IMG/M metagenome (GOLD analysis project Ga0180301, IMG submission 121797) | Subseafloor sediment microbial communities from Guaymas Basin, Gulf of California, Mexico - Guay16, Core 4569-2, 12-15 cm | ecosystem: Environmental > Aquatic > Marine > Hydrothermal...
CGATACGATTTGTCCTCGAGAATCCTGCGAGCTCTACTCTTGGCTTCGGCTATCAACGTTTGGGCTTCCCGCCGTGCACTTTCGAGAATCTTCTCGGCCTCGCGCTCGATCTCCTCAATTATGCTCAAGCCCTCAACACCTAAACGTACTTAACTAGAACAGCTGTTTAAATACATTAGAAGGAATTTTGCATGTGGTAAAAGCAGGTAAAAATAGTTGGGGGTAATTCTAAGACATAACGTTATCCGAATAGCGTGATAGCTGTAGAAGCCGATACTGTGTTGCCGTTGGAGTCTACACCCGTAACAACTGCCACGATCTTTGAACCAGGAACTATGTCACTACCCTCTATCTGTAGCACAAGTTGAACCTCCTGCCCTGGTAACAAGGTAATCACTCCCGAATCACCGCTAATGATCTCGTAATTCATAGGGTTTCTCTGAGAGTCCTTTAGCATGATGCCATCTACGTCGATGTTTACCTTAACCGAACCCAGATTCCTGATCTTCAATGTAACAATAGCGTAATCACCGATAACCTGACCTATGCCATTGACGGCGATGCTACTCTGGCTTAATGCACCGCCGAGAAACCCGCTACTCCACGCCCAGAAACCCACGCCTAGCGCGATAGCCACGCCTAGCATTATCAACGTTATCACAAGCTCATTTATTCCTTTGCGCAGTGAAGGACTGAGACTCACATATATCACCACAGCTTACATGGGGCCTTGATTATTTTACGAGCTAAACTCAATAACATTTTTTATACTGGTTCGTAGCAGGGCATTAAGAAGGGTTGCATAAAGGAGTTATTAGGTGTCTCCGTTCGAACCTTAGAAGTTTTATCTTAAACCCATCTCTAGATCTAGCATGTAAGTTAGAGTTCCGGCGCTGAACCATGGGCAGCTTGGAGACTAACTACGTCCGGTACATACTCAAGTCCGTAAAGAGCCAAGTTATTGGATGTATTGATGAGGGGCTCATATGCCTAGATCCCCCAGCCGCTACGACTGCTATCCTAAGGAAGAAACTTGGGCTTTCGGAATCAACTATAAGAAGCTTCTGGAGATTCGCAAAGAACCACAAGTTCAGCGTCGAAGATGCTCTCATATACAAGTTCGCGGAGGCGCGAGTAGGATTAGAGATGAATGTAACTCAAGGAACTGCATACGCTATAGAGGATGTTTATGTTGATAGTATTGACTGCAAGCTGCATCCGAGAAGGTGTTCAGAAGTCCCAAACGCAAATATGCTCTACGTATATGTTGTTGCGAGCGCCGAGGGTTCGATGGTCAAGGTAAACACCGTGTATCTGTTGAAGAAGCTGATACAGGTCGAGGGTCCGCGTATACTACAGGTTATCAACAATCTCGTGCTAACTCTTGTTAATGATGAAAAGACGAGGGCATCGGTGGAGGACTTACTGTACCTAGTATCTATTGTTCGTAAGTATAGGAAGTATACTCAGGATATATTCGTGAAGGTGCCCGAAAACTTGGACGAACTTAAGAAGTTTTCCCCGCTTGTAAGGAAGTTCTTCAGAGTTCTTAGGCGAGACTAGCTACTCAATTAACTTCGGACCCTCGGCATCTACGTAGAACCTTATAGGTCTGGACACGTGATGTACACCCTTCATCTTCCTCACCATAAGCTTCCTAACAGCACTATCTCCCGGCCCGGTTTCATCTGTGACCCAGACCTCTATTACACCATCAACGAGGTGCTCTATGGAACGTAGGAACTTCTGCTGGTCGTCTGTCGATGTATGCAGAGTAGCAAACACCAAGATACCCTCGCCTTTAGCTATAAGCGCCCTAAGCTTTCTTAGAACTTCAACCGTAGTTTTTTCGTTGTAGAGGAGGAGCAGTTCGTTAAGTGAATCCACCACCACAAGTCCGCGTCCGCGCAGCTCTTTCTCAAGCACAACATCTATGATCGTGTACGGCAGCCTCTCAAGCTCATCAGGCTCTACCTCTCTTATAACACCATTAACTGCTGGACGAGGATGTCCAAGTCTATATGAAAAACAGTCTATTATCATGAGCAGTTCGCGCTTTATCAACTGAGCTACATCTATTTTAAATGAGATGTAGTTTTGGAGAACCGTTCTGGGATCATCATCCAGCGCTACGTATATTACAGGCTCTTCCCGCTCCATGAGCGCCTTTGTCATGTGTGCAACCAGAACACTTTTACCAGCACCTCCTGGACCTGCTAGTATGATAAGAGAATTTCTGTAGACCCCCGAAGGAAGCACTCTGTCTAAGACTTCAACCCCTAACCGCACCTTATTCCACGCAACTATTTCCGGGCTCCTCAAGGACACCCCCAGCAAACGTATAGTTAAAAAGATTGATTCCCTTTTGAACTGTGTTGCTGAAGCTCGACTAGCTTCTCAAGTGCCTCTTGTTTTATGCTACGCTTAGCGATCTCATCCTTTAGAAGTCTCACGAATAATTCAGGGTTGACATCCTTAACTTGCAGGTTACGTCTTCCTCGTACCGTGATAGTGCCTTGCATAGCTTCTCGCATCCCCACTATGATCATATACGGCACCGCCTCGTCGTACGCTCTCTTAATCTTACGAGACACGGTCTCATCACCATCATCTATATCTACCCTTATCCCCTCGCTCTTCAGCAAGTTCACGATCCTAGCGGCGTAGTCACGTACTTTAGACACCATTGTAATCACACGTACCTGCACTGGGCTAAGCCACGTTGGTAGGCGTCCCCCGAAGTTCTCGAGTATTATCGCCATGAACCTCTCAACGCTTCCTAGAATCGCGCGATGGATCATTACCGGTCTCTTCTTCGACCCATCCCTATCGGTGTACTCAAGCGCAAATCTCTCTGGCAGAGCAAAGTCAACCTGTATTGTGCTGCACTGCCACCACCTACCAAGACTATCTCTAAAATGCACGTCTATCTTGGGCCCGTAGAACGCCCCTTCGCCCTCTCTTACTTCGTAAGGAATCCCCAGCTCCTTAAGAGCTTCTTCAAGAGCTCTAGTAGCCTTATCCCACATCTCCTCGGTACCTATGTACTTTTCAGGCCTAGTAGACAGGTAGACTTTCACACCCTCACCGCGAAAACCAAAGAGTCCAAGGACGTACATGACCTCTTTAAGTATAGCTTTAATCTCATCCTTCACCTGATCCTCTCTCAGAAACGCATGACCATCGTCCTGAGTAAAACCACGCACTCTGAGAAGTCCATAGAGCTCGCCGCGCTTCTCCCAACGGTATACTGTTCCAAATTCACTTAGCTTCAACGGTAAGTCGCGGTAACTCCTAGGCCTAGACTTGTATATCAGTATATGCCCTGGGCAGTTCATCGGTTTTAGTCCATACTCCTCATCCTCGACATTAGCGAGTACCATCTTGTCTCGATAAAGGTAGTAGTGCCCGCTGATCTTCCATAAAACCGAGCGATATACATGTGGTGTGTAGACCTCGCGATACCCGAGCCTTTCGTTGACTTCTCTTATCATTCTAATTAGCTCCTCGCGTATCACTTGTCCTTTAGGATGATATATAACGAGCCCTGGCCCTACCTCTTCATGGAATGAGAATAGGTCTAGTTTTTGACCTATAACTCTATGATCTCTCTCCGCAGCTTCTCTGAGCCACGCAAAATAGCTCTCCAGCTCTTCTTGGCTACCGAAAGCAACTCCGGAGAGCCTTAGTAACCTAACTTCTGGCTCTGGGTTATGGGCAGAGATGTTCAGTATCTTCAACGCACCTACCTTTTTATTAGAAGGCCTCACACTAGGTTCAAGGAACGCCTTAACACCGTTCACAATGTACATAGCTGTTCTTTCAAGAAGTTTTGGAAGGCCTTCACTTTCAGAAGGTACCTTCTCAATGGTTACGCCTTCTATCTCTACTTCAACAACTTTCTTCTCTATTTCAGAGGCCTTCTTCTCATCTAGCCAGACTCCAGGTTTCAGCGGCTGGAAGTCGCAATGGAATCCTCTGTCATCGATGCTGCAACCTAGGGGCTTCAACTGTTCGTTCATTTTCGAAACACAGTACTGCACTAGAAGACCTGCACGTGCAAGTAGCTCTGGGTCTAGTGCTTTAAACGCGTTTGGCGCATCTTGTCACCGGCTATCTCTAGTTCTTATGTCGCGGTTTATATAGTGTTCGTCATACTCTAGGAACACATCTACGCACGAAACACCCGATATCCAGGATATTCTTCATCACCACCTTGTTGGGGTCCTCGGAACCCTCTCTCAACCGAGACAAAAGCGTTTGTAGCTCATCTTGTCCGTACAGCGCCAAAGCCACTCCTACTACGCGTCCATCTGAAGCATCCACCACGGCTACAAACATCCTCTTTGCTATAGGAGGATACACTTTCTCTACTGATTGCAGCAGTATATCATTTCCGTAAAGGAATGCCTTAACCCCCCGCTCTTTGACTTCAACAGCTGATATGTATGTGTTTACACACTTGTAGATAATCTCAAAGAGCCATGGAGAAGGAATAAACATGTTCTTAGTTAAGAAGCCTAGGTTTAACCCGGCGTACACCGCGCCTTTAGAGATCCCGGCATCTAGATGCATATGCTTGGCAGCTTGGCGGGATACCGCAACAAACAGTTTCATACCCAAATATTTCGAAGTCATGAGATCGAATTCTTCAAGGCATGCTGCTAAGCCTGTACCCATGTTATCTAGGAATTTCATTAATTTGGTAAGACCCGCCCTACTTAGGCGCGTGTTCTTCTCAGCACACATATGAAGAACCCCTCAGTCCCGTGTCTATGGGGCCAAAGCCTCAAGCACTTCCTCACATCTTTACTAAACTTTAGTTCTCTAAAACTCGTAAGTCCTTCAGAACCTACGTTCAGCCTAGGCTCAATCACCTCTACGTCGTTCCGAAGATCTATTACTTTGTTAACTACATATTCATTTTCTTCAGGTGCTATACTGCAGGTCGAATAGACTATTACACCACCATTTTTAGCCATTTCGATAGCTGCATACAACATCTCGATCTCCCGAGCCACAAGCCTCGCTAAGTCTTCAATAGATGTCTTCCGTTTCCGTTCAGGATCGAACATTATAGCTCCTTCAGCGCTACAAGGAGCATCTAACAAAACCCTGTCGAATCTCAGACGAAGCTTTAAGGGTAGCTCTCTAGCGTCGAAACAGGTCACCACAGTGTTGACTATTCCTAAACGCATCAGATTCTCTATGAGAGCTGGCAGTCTTGTCTTAGCCTTGTCGTTCGCCACGAGGAACCCTCTATTCTTCATGAGCTGAGCTATGTGAGTTGCCTTACCCCCGGGAGCTGCCGCCATGTCCAGCACAAGCTCGTTAGGATGAGGATCTAGAAGTAATGGGGGGAGGAGCGCCGCGATATCTCTGTAAACATAGTAGAAGCCTTTGAAGTATTCATGAGTGGCGCCCAGAGAAGGTGAAGTAGGTGTTTTCACAACACGAAAACAGTAATCCTTGCACCACTCCACGGGCTTGGGTCCGAATCCTAGACGTTCTAGTCTCTTGGTAAGTGATTCGCAATCGATCTTCAACGTATTGCATCTTATTGCGGGTGGTGGTCTTCTTTCAAATGCTTGTAAGAGTTTGTAGGCTTCTTCCAAGCCTAGCATATCAACGTATCTCTGTACCATGTAGGGGCGGTAGCCAAAAATCTTCGCAATTCTCCTAATGCTTACAGGGATCCTCTCCTCACTAAGTTGTATTTCTCTCAGCACATCACGGTAATCGACTCTTATGGTACGCACCATGTACGGATACCATCAGTAATCCGATAACACATCATCTGGTCAGCCAGCGGCGATTCATCATAACCAGGAAACTTGCGCTCAGGAATACTCTAGGTACTCAAGCGATAAGAGTTTAGCTATTCTTCTAAGCCTAGCACGCTGATCGGCCACCATCAACACGTGGTGATTAGCCGGTACCATGTCTAGCAGTGTTTCTTTATCCAAGTTCCCTATATCGACTATCGCTTGGGTCCTACAGCGATTCCTAGATAGCATACCGCTTCTCACCATTCTTGCCCTAGCTACCCCCAGCACCATGAAGTCGTAGCTAAGTGATGTTAGTGTCCACTTATCTTTACCAAATGATGCCGCGATGCCAAGAGGTCTCCCTGATTCGAAGTGAGGTACTGCACGTAGCGTCTGAACTATATCGAATGCAGCTGTACAGTGTGCTAGTACAAGTCTCCCGTTTTCAAACCCGCTTGGATTCGCAATCCAGCCGCTGTGTCCGGTGAGCCCACGCGCTATCACCATAAGCGCTAGGGCTTGCAGATCTCCCTCACATCCTGCGACAACACCGATGCTATTGAGGTATGCTAGGGGTATACAGGGTGTAAATCCTCTGCGTAGTATGTAGGGGAAACAATCCATCGTTATGTAGTTTAGCGACTTGTCCTCCACCAACCTATGCATAGCCGCACATAGTCTAGCTATCTCGGTTATAGTACTCCCATCTACCCCTAGTTTCTCACTAAGTACATCAGCCACCTCGTCAACGCTCTCCTTATCAACGTTCTTAAGGTATGTATCGAGCTCTTCGTAAGTTATAGGAACTGTTTCCGAGTCCGCAAACATCTCATAGTCCAGCATCTCATCGTCCTTATCATCCCGTCCTATGACCCCTACTCTCTTCCTTAGAAGCATGCTGAGTGTGTGCGCTACAGTAACAGCCTCATTGATCGCATTACGACAGGAATACCCTAGTTCTTCACAATAGAATATTGTCGTGGGTTTACCCTCAATATCGAGTCTTGCTCTCACAGATACTGCCGAAGCTAAGCTGTTATGCTCACCATGTGCCAGCAGTACACTACATTTAAAATCTCCTACCTCAATGAACCTTCTCGCAATTCTGCTACTACCACCCGTAAGCACTAGAAGAATAGGCACAACAACCTTATCACCGAGCTTTTTAGCCAGAACACCAGCCTCCTCAATATCTGTCACGGGCTCCAGTACCTCAACCCCGTGACTATTTAGGTGCGCCTGGAATTCATCAAGTACACCACGGTAGTACTCCTCGCCGTGAACCTTAGATGCAAAAGGCACTGCGACGAGTCTCATTTTCTTTCACACCTTTGTGTAGCCACTCGGGCTAGAAAATTAGTCCTACAACGAAATCATTAACATTAGTTCCCGTGTATCCTGTCATTATAGCCAGTCCCACTTTTGAGAAGAAGGTGTAGCTATCGTTGTTCTCTAGGTACTTGAGGGGGTCTAAGCCCTTCTCCAGCGCTTTTTCAACCGTACTCCCATCTACTAGAGCTCCAGCAGCGGGACTGACCCCATCCACACCATCGCTGCCCATACACCCGAATACTATGTTCCTATATCCATGGATACCGAGGGCTATAGATAGGCACAGCTCCTGGTTTCTACCGCCTACACCGTTACCCTTTACCGTGACAGTGGTTTCGCCACCTGCCAGTAACGCTGCTGGTCGCGATGCTAGATAGCCCCTATCAGCTATGCTCTTAGCGATGGCGGCGAGAACCTTTCCTACTTCCCGTGCTTCTCCTTCGAGATACGGAGTTAGTATCACTGCGCGATACCCTTTCGCCTCTAGATACTGAGCCATCGCCTCCAGAGAGATAGCGTTGCTGGCAACTATGATGTTGCGCACCTTCTTAAGGACTTCGTCTCCTGGTTTAACCGTTTCAGGTACCTCACCTTTAACTCCTCTTTCGAGCCACTCCCTGATCCTGGCGGGGATTTTTTTCCAGAGACCATACTTCCTGAGAACCTCAACAGCTTGCTTAAATGTTGTGGCGTCGGGAGCTGTAGGGCCTGATGCTATTGTATCTAGTCTATCTCCAACAACATCGCTTATTATGAGCGAGTAGACCTTCTTAGCTCTTATTTTCCTCAGCAGCTTGCCTCCTTTAACAGCCGAGAGGTGTTTTCTAACGGTGTTAAGCTCAACTATATCCGCACCGGCCCTCATGAGGTCCTTAGAGATCTGGGCTATCTCGCTAAGCTCTATATCGTCCTCGGGCAACTCAAAAAGTGCTGAACCCCCTCCAGAGATCAGCACTAGCACGACGTCATCGGGTTCAACAGCTTCTTCGAGGTATTGCAATAGTCTGCGCGAAGATTTCAGAGTATTCTCTCCTGGAACGGGGTGATCGCCTTTCACGATCTCTACAGGGCCTATCCTACCTTCATAGAAGGGGGATATTGCAACTCCTCCCTGCACAGCATCCCCCACAACATTGATGACCCCCTTAACCATTCCCACAGACGCCTTACCGAAGCCTACTACGTGTAGCCTCCTCAACTCGATCTCGTCACCTGTTATCGACAGCCTGGAGTCTCTTCGTTGTAGTACTTTCTCTACTACTTTCTGAGGATCAGCGGCTGCTAGCCCTACTTGTAGAGCTTCAAGAATGGTTCTATGAAATGGTGTTATCGCAAGTTCGTCGAAGTTCTTTATACGCAAAACTCTCACCGAGACACTATTAGCAGAGACTAGCTTTATTAGAAGTTCCGTTGGTTGAGACTAGCACAGAGCGTTCTTAAATCTCAAGAGCGTAACCTAGGCTACGGTGAGTTTTGTGTGCCGCGTTGCTTGACCAGGCTTTATTTTGGTCCTGCCGGCGTACCACATGCCGCTAAGAGAAGGTCAACTATAGAGGGTGTTAGAACAGTCAGGGAGCTTGGACTAGACGCTATGGAGATCGAATTCGTTAGAGGCGTCAGGATGTCGGAAACCATGGCCCAGAAGGTCAGAGAAGAAGCGCAGAACCTAGGAATCGTACTTACAGTCCACGCACCATACTACATCAATCTCAATTCCGACGATCCTAACAAGGTCGAGGCAAGCAAAGAGAGGATCTACCAAAGCGCGAAGATAGGGTTTATCGCAGGTGCATGGAGTGTCGTGTTCCATCCAGGTTACTACGGAAAGAGAAGCTCTGAAGAAACCTATAGAAGAATAAGAGACGCGGTGAGGGACGTCGTAGAGAGGTTGAAGTCTGAGGGTATTGATATATGGTTAAGACCCGAGACTATGGGGGGATTGGCGGAGTTCGGAAGTCTGGAGGAAGTTGTGAAGCTGTCCCAAGATCTAGACCTATCCATCCTGCCGTGCATAGACTTTGCACATATCCATGCGAGAAGCCGAGGAGGCTACAACTCGTATGAAGAGCTCAGACAATTAATGGAGTACATAGAGCGCGAACTTGGTAAGGATGCCCTGCACTCCATGCATATACACGTAAGCGGTATAAGGTACGGTGATAGAGGCGAAATAGAGCATCTAAATCTAGAAGAATCAGATCTTAACTACAAAGCCGTGATAAAGGTGCTCAAAGAATTCAACGTGGCTGGAGTCGTAATATCGGAATCTCCTAATCTAGAGGAAGATGCTATCCTGTTGAAGAAGTTATACGAGGAGACGTAATACGGAAAACAGTAGTGCGAAGACATAAGATGTTTGCCTGCTCGCGTAGTGAAGCACGTCATCGCCTCGGAGCATCATACTTATAAAACTAAGCTACATTACGAACTTAACGGTAGAGCCCTCTGGGCCCGTAGCTCAGCCAGGACAGAGCGCCGGCCTCCTAAGCCGGTGGTCGGGGGTTCAAATCCCCCCGGGCCCGCCACACCACCTGGTTCCTCATGAAAGCATACACATATTAGCCAATGATTCCTAGTTCTCGAATCTTCTAGGAACTCATGCTTGAGTTCTGATTTTCGGCGTTCAAGAGAGTTGGTGTCAGGACTCTGAGTGATGGTGTTGGGTATAGCATCCTTAGGGTTGCCAAGGATAGGCTAAGCTTTATAATGGCTGTAAGCTTCTCGGTATTGCTAAATCGAGTCTACATAGGTACTTACCAGGTGAGCATGATGCTAGACGAGATTGTTAAGAGCATTTTCAAGAGCAAGACATGTTAGGCTTCATACATAATTCTAATTATTTTCCCTGTCTCTACGTCTAAGACTATTTTGAAGGTTTTTCCTTGAGGCCTCCTCACACCTTTAACTATTAGGACTTTTCTTGGAGGCTTGCCAGCCTCAACAACTTGTTCCTTAAAGCTCTTCATAACCGCCTCTACTTCCTCATTAGCCTCAAAGAAGTCATCCCTTACATCGGTAGGGCCAATTATACCTACCTTATAAACACATAAACATCTGCAATCCTTAACAAGCTTCAACCCAACATAGCGATCCTCAAAAAACACCACTTCCTTCAAAAAGCCTCCACCAAGAGTAAATGAGTTACTTTTCCTTAATCTTTTTGACTTGTCACGTAAAGTGATTCAAGTCAGCTGTAGGAACTCTTGGTTTTCTCTTTGCCAAAGCTTTTAATTTTGAAGCCTCTACCAACTCCTTTACACATGGCTGAGGTGCAGGTAGGGGACTTCTCACTTTTGCAGAACCCACAACTATAATTGCGACATTGCAAGGGTTTGCGGAAATCGTAGACTCACGCAGCCGAGATGTTCTATACGGAATTCCCACAATATTTTCGGCTTCTTGGAGTAGAACAGGGGTTATTATCATAGTTGATATCTAGGAATGTTGATGTTTCTAAGTTTGGTGGAGGCCCTGTAGCATAATTTCAGCGTGTTGTCGAGAAGTACTGTTGAGAAGCCGTTCTTGGGAATTAGCACATTATCAAACCTTTTGAACTGTTCAAAATCGAAAGCTCTGGAGCTTAAGACTGAGATAGAAAGCGTACAGCTTCTGCTAGGATGGAATTCATGAAGTTGAGTGTATACATATGGTATTGCTATAACCTCAGTTTAACCCGGTATTCCTCTAGCTTTCTCTCGTCTATTTCTACGCCTAAGCCCGGTCTATCTGGAACCTTCGCTCTTGCTCCCTCTATCACTAACCCCTTGACCAGCATGTCTTTAAGGAATTGTGGTCCGTTTAAGTCGGCAGGCGCTACCAGATCCATAGTTGAGAACAAATGCAGTGCTGCGGTGAAGCCTACTCCGCTCTCCGTCATCCCGCTTCCCATGCAGCTAATTCCAGCTGCTTCAGCTAACGCGTATATCTTCAAGGAGGTTCTTATCCCCGATTTCGCCACCTTGAGAACCAGCAGGTCTAGCGCATTCATAGATATGAGCTTTATTAGGTCGTAGTGCGAGAACAGCGATTCATCTACGGCTATTGGGATTGCGCTTTTCTCTACTATTCTACTCAGACCGTGGAAGTCGAACGTTGGGACTGGTTGCTCGATACATATTATGTTCTCCATACTGGATATCTTCCTTAGAAGGAGACGTAGGCTATAGCTAGTATACGCTTGATTTGCATCAAGCCATATCAGGCCTTCTGGAACCGCCTCATTCAATGTCTTTACCAACTTGTAGTCCTCCTCAACATCGCCCATTATCTTCAGCTTGAAGCATCTATAGCCCTTCCCCCACAACTCCCTAGCGTAATCGGCTATGGTATCGGGCGTTCCGGAGATAAGAGCTGATAACTCCACGTAATCATGTATCTTCCCGCCGAGCAATCTGTGGATCGGAGCACCCATTAATTTCCCGACTAGGTCGTGCAACGCTATGTCAACCGCAGATTTAGCGAAAGGCTGACCTATGGTAACAGCTGGAGCTATAATCTTCTCCATTTTTCTATGTATCTTGATTATATTGTATGGATCTTCCCCTACTAGGGCTTCGCTCAGGTACTTCCTTATTGTTGTGTACACGGATTCCATAGTTTCGTACATCCATGTAGGCATCGGTCTAGCTTCTCCCCATCCTACTTCACCATCACTGGTAACTATTTTGATGTAGATATGTTCTCCAGGTTTCTCAGGAGCTCCAACGTACCCTCTTGATATCTTGAATGGTCTCACGAACGGTATTTTTAATGGTATGACCTCGACCTCCTTTATCCTCACCATTATCTCACAACACCAAACTTCTCCTTGAGGTATTTTAGATTATGCTTGAGTCCTACCATGGGATCCGGTAGTTCAGGGCGCCACCACTTCTCATACTCATCAACTACAAACTTATCGTATCCCTGACTTCTAAGGTATTCTATCACAGGATCGTGAGGCACCTCGCCATAACTAAGAAGAACTGCTCTCCATTTACTGTCCTCCTTCTTAAAGTCGTGAAATTGAAATGCTATTACTTTATTGAGATCCACCTTCTTTAGCTCCTCCAACGGGTTCAGCCCCTCCATGTATATGTGCGCGATATCGTATACTATAGTAAGAGCATCGCAACCAACCTCCTCGAGTACTAAGTTGCACGTATCGCCAGAATATACTAGTTCTCCGTGCGTCTCTATCCCTATAAGTAGACCTCTATCCTCGGCTTCTCTACATACGAGCCTACACATTTCAATGAAGAGCTTCATATTCCTCTCGGTTCTCTCCTTAGTACCCGCGAATATCCTAACGTAAGCTCCATTCAGATCTACAGCTAGATCTAGATGAGCTCTTGCCTCCTCTAACGCACGTCTTCTAACATTTGGATCGGGTACAACGAAGTTCCTCCCTAGGTATGTATACACACCATAGATTCTAATACCTAAGGATTCGGCGAGTTCAACAAGTCTCTTCCTAAATTCTTTAGGTGCATCGATAAATACATGTCCGTCCTCCCTTACTCGAATGTCTACACCATCATAACCTAGCTGAGCTGCTGCCTTTATCGCTTCCTCAGCGCTATAGTTTGGAAAAGCAAGTGTGTAGACAGTGAACTTTACCAAGGGGAACGCCTTTCTTATTTTAAAGTCTCTGTAGATATAAGAGATTATCAACTTCCATAATCTAAGTGTATGTGTGAGGGCTACCGTGTTGGGAGGGGAGAAGATAAAAGTCTTGGTAACCGTGCCAAAGCCCTTGTTGGAGGAAATCTCAAAACCTGAGGATAGAGCGAGACTGGAAAGGTTTGCTGAGGTAGTATACAATGATAAGGATAGAAATCTGACCCAGGAAGAGCTGCGTGAGATGATAAGGGGGGTTGATGCATGTATAACGGGCTGGGGTTCACCAAGATTTACGAAGGAGGTCTTAGACAACGCTGATAAGCTTAAAATTATAGGTCATGCAGCAGGCAGCGTAAAGCCTTATGTAACTGAAGAGGTCTTCAAAAGAGGGGTAGTTGTTGTAAACGCAGCAGATGCAATAGCGATCAGTGTAGCTGAATTCACTCTTGCCATGATATTGAACTGCTTGAGGAGAATCCCAGACTTCATACACGCTATGAAGAACAAAAATTGGGATTTCAGGAAGCAACATAAGTTCTTTACATACGACTTACGAGGGAAATGCATAGGCGTTGTAGGCTTTGGACGAATTGCAAGATATCTTGTGGATCTCTTGAAGCCGTTCGAAGTTGAGATACTAGTCTACGATCCTCATGTTCCTGCGGACACCATTCATAGTTTTGGCTGTAAGGCTGTTGACCTTGATACACTCCTCAAAGAATCTGACGTCGTTACAATACATGCTGCATTAACAGAAGAGACACACCACATGATTGGAGAGAGGGAGCTAAGACTAATGAAGAGAACAGCGTACCTGATCAATACAGCAAGAGGTGCCGTCATAGACGAAAAAGCACTGTTAAAAGCTCTGAAAGAAGGATGGATTGCGGGCGCGGCCTTAGACGTCTTCGAAAAGGAGCCTCTACCAAAGGAAAGTGAACTGTATGAGCTGGAAAACGTATACCTGACACCCCACATCGCCGGACCGTCTGATGAACGTAGACACTCATTGTTTGGAGTCATAGTTGAAGAGTTCGAGCGATTCTTTACCGGTAGAAGTCTTAGGTATAAGGTCGAACCTGAAACATTAAAATTCCGTGCCTAAGGATTTTCCAACTCATACATAACCTAGACACAGATAGCGCCGCCTTGACACATTCGGCATCGATGAAGTTAGCAGGTAAATAATACCAATTTCCTATGCATTGATCATAAGGTATTATCGTGTTTCATTCGCTGGAAATATGTTCAACAATATCTGTACTGATTACGGGTGCATGTGGGATTTATCATAGCTTCGGTTCAAGAATGGAGACTTAAAAATATAGCCAATGCCTAAAGCTTCTCAATTCTTCTTATTAACGAGAGTAGATTCTTTATGCACACTTCCGAGGCTTCTTCGCCCATCTCTGAGAAGGCTGCTCCACCCGGCTTTATCAGCTGTTCCTCGGTAAGCTTCTTCTTGGGTCTCCAATGGGTTTCGAGCGATAAAAAGCCGTCATATTTATCGTCTATCAATGCCTTTAATTGACCCACATAGTCGACGTCGCCTTCTCCTACTGGACGGGGCTCTGCTTTACCTGGAGCTAGCCTAACAGCATCCTTGATGTGTATGTGCACTATCCTTCCCCTTACATAGTTGTAACCATCGGGGTACGGAATCTCACCTTCAGGATCTGATATGTCGTTTCCAGGATCCCACAATGCCTTTACATAGGCTGGGTTGCCGAGCGCGTCAAGGAATTGTGCTAACCGCCTCCCGTTATTCACATGGGTACTTGGTTCGTTCTCTACAGCGACCACGACCCCCTCCTCCTTAACTATATCGAGAGGTTCTTCGAATTTCTTCAGTATCAGTGCTAGATAGTTATCGAGCGGACCCTTCCTCCAGAACGTGAATATCCTTATCAGGTTTGTATCAAGACTTTTTGCAAATTCTATGACCCTTCTTAGAATTGTTATATGCTGCCTATACTCCTCCTCGCTATCCAGATCAGCTTTAAAGAATGGAGAGGCTATACATGGCACTACCAGACCGTGCCGGTGCAGAATTGTTCGTATCTCGGATGCTTTCTCCACCAGCTCCTGAGGAGGCTTATTCCAAACTGTTCGTATCTCAATCCCATCCAAGTTAAACTTCTTCGCAAACTTAGCTACACGCTCTAAATCTTGAGATACCTCATCGCTTATTACCGAGAGTTTAAACATGCCAGCACTCCTATGCTCTAAATTTTAAAACTTTCGATATAAAGATTTTCGAATAGCGTACAAGTCGTTATGTCGGCAGAGTTTTACGTTCTGAGCCACGAGCTCACCACGCTTCTCATCTCATTGTTAAGTTGAGAATCTCAAGAGCTACTATTCTACCCGCGAGATCCCTTAACACATAACGTGTTGTTATCCATAAATCACTCTTGACCATCGTAAGCGTTATCTCTCCTCCCTCCACAGGTCTTATATCTACGGACCTAACAGTGAAGTACACATGTATAGAGGGATAAATAGTTCCTCCGAGCAACACCTTTTCGCTCTTAACCTCGTAATCCATCTGTGTATCACGTGATTCAGCAAGCTCTTCCTTAAGATAGTTTGGAAGCTGCGAATACGTGCACAGATATATTCTAAGAGCTCCGAGGAGTTCACTAAATAGAGTTTGCGCTACCATATGAGCATCAAAGCCTGTGAAGGTCTTATTACCGTTGGGCGTTGTCAGAACAAGCATCTTCACATACATGCTCTTATCTAGCGTCAACATTATTTTAGTACAACCCTCCTCTCCCACAATTTCACATCTATATACTTCATCTTCATCACCTTCATATAGACATGATAAAAAGGTTGTGCTATCTTCTTCGCCAGGTCTATGCAGCTTTAGTACCATTGTGAATTCTTTAAAGTATCTGAGTAATACCAGCGGTTTTTCGCTGAGTCTTAGAGCTCTGCACGTAGATACTTTGGGTATCTGCGAGATGTTGTTGAGGATAAATATGGAGAATAGCATCACCAGTAGAGAAAGAACTGCTAAGAGCATTGCTTTACCTTTATCATACTCCAAGCTACTAACCGTTAGCGTCTATGTTACAAAGATTATTTCTTTCGATCACAGAGACTATCCCTAAATGCTTTTCCTTTCGAATACTTCATGGAAGAAGTACCAAGCAGTAAATACGCCTATCGAGATGCCTAAACCTAGCGATATACCCCACGAAAGCGCGTATTTTACTTCAGGGCTTAGAGCCGTTGCATCGAGTACTAGCACCGTGACCATTAGCGCGCTTAGAAGCACCATAAATCCCCTAACCTTGGCCACTATCCTCATGTGCACCGTAATCGCGTTCACGATCACAAACACGAATATTACCATGAATACAATGCTTACGAGCTTTGCCAGGAACTCCAACGCTTTAACAACTTCATTCAAATAATTGGGCACCACGATCATGGACACGGCGTAGATAGCTGCAAAAGCTATCCCTACGTTAATGACTATGAGGATCAGCGTAGAAGCTCTGACACCTATATTCCTCACATAGGGCTCTAGATAGCTATCGAGCTTCGTTAAATTAACTAGCCACTTCGTAAAACGCGTTAGTATAAGGCCTGCAGCAAACATCAGCGCTACTACAACTATCGAAAGAGCTATCCTCGGAAATACTGCTGCAAGATCCCTTAGAGCAAGCCTGAAAGCCTCGACTAGTACGTTACTCAATCTCTCCTCACCCACCGCTTAGTAGCGCTATGTAGTAAGCCATCTTTAAAAATAGGAATAAAAGCATCGCAGTACTGCTCAACGCCAATAACTGGAGTGTCAGCGTAAGAGCACTTCTAGCAGCAATGATCATAGTGGTGTAGCTAGCAATAGAGGCGTTATAGAGAATCCTGGAGTAGATCCTAACATATTTCTCGGGAGCCAGCGCAACCTCTGATATCGAGGTCATGGCGATTATCAGGGATACTAATGCAAGAGCGCTTGACACTATGAATAACGCATCTACGCCTAGCTGCAACATCGCTAGATACGAGATGAGCGGCCCTACAACTTGCGCCATACCCGATGCCGAGATCAGGAAAAGTGAAGCACGAATAGGTCCCAGGTAGTACGCAAGACGTGCATACATAAAACCTCCAAAATAGTTTGCACCGCTAAACAGAAGAACGTTAGCAGATGCAAGTAGTATATGCATGTACGGATCGCGGATTAAGAATGCAGCTAAAGGTACTAGGGGGAGTAACGCTATAGCAATACGATAACTTTTGAACCCAACTCTTACCCAAACGAACGCCGCCACTATAGTTGTTAGAGTTTGTACGGTTGATAGAAGTGAGGCTACCCACGTATGCACACTGAGGATCTTCAAGAGGTAGGAGGGCCATGAAATACTTAGTATAGATGATGACGCGAGTAAGAATAGCAAGTACAGAAATACTGTAGCTTGCTTCTCGAGGGCTTCACTCGCCGGAGCTGTGCTGGGCTTAGAACGTAGCTTATCTAAATGCATGCGTGATAAGACTACTGTTGCCAGCAGCCCGATACCTAAGGCTGTTAAGAGCAGCTCACGAATTTCAGCACCTCCAGCAAGAGCTAGTGTTGCTAGTACCTGCGCGACAACACTAGTTGTTGCCGAGAGGGCTGTGCGCCTACTCATAACCTTCTTGACCAGTTCCTCGTTGCCCAAACCCATGATCAGTAGTGTTATGAGGAACCCTGTCATAGTAGCAACAGTGATGCCTGCTAAGTACCCTATTAGACCGAGCATTCCTAGGTATGGTATTGAACACCATAGCACTCTCTCAATGCCGTGCACTAACAACAGGGTTCTGGCGGAGATCCCGCGTGATTGTAGTAGCGAGTACAAGGATCTTATTGTCAAGACAGCGAGTAGATTTCCCAACGCGGAAAGCAGCAGAAGCTCCTGTACTTTCAAACCTTGAGAGACTAGATACAGCGGGGCTAAGCTTCTACTAACTGCTAAGTAGAAACCTGAGATTGCTGCTTCCAAAATCAGTATTATTGAGTTCTTGTTACCCACGTATCTCCCTTATAGAGCTTGGCTTCTGTACAACGCCCCTTAAACGCCTCTTTCACTCTTCATAAACTTTATTATTTTCAATAGTTTCTCCACGGCTTCTACCGCGTTTCTCGCAAAGATGTTGATCATAGGTTCTTTACCCCAATCACCTCTGTGGAACACTAAGTCAGGTACACTCCCAACTCTTTTTATAGCGATCTCGATGCCCCAAGGAATTGTTGCTCCTTCCCTACGCTTAACCTCCTCCGGTTCTTCACTTCTATCATAGAAGGATACAACCATGCCCAGCTTCTTCGCAGCTTCCACAATACGCTCATCGTACCTCACATTGAGAGCTGCTCTGACCTCGGGGTCGAACTCCATGGCCTTAAGGACTGCGCGTGCTAGATGCCTCGATACGCCAAAATCGACTTCACCTGCAGGCTTCATCGTATTGCCGTACCTGACGATCCTACCTTTAACTCCCGCAACATCATCGAGGCTACGGGCGTAACGTGCAGGGAGTGCCATGACTACGTTCATCTGTACCTCGGGTACGAAGGGAGCGATATCCTCGCCATATCTCAGCAGTAGCCGAAGCGCTTCTTCAACATTCTTTAAAGTGTTGTATCTCTCCGCAGGTATGTCGACCCATGCTGAAGGGTTCACCGGACAGTGCCCCCTCCCGATCTTAGAACCGTACTCTATCGCTAATGTTACGAACCTTTTCGCTACCTCCACCGCCTTTTCGATGCTCTTTCCTTTAGCGAGTTCCGCAGCTATAGCTGCGGAAAAGCTACAGCCGGTTCCGTGGGTACAGCCCTCTCTTATGCGCGGCACCGCAAATACTCTGAAGTCACCATCAACATAAAGCACGTCAACAGCGTAAGCCCCCTCTAGATGCCCTCCTTTAACAACAGCGCTCCTCGCACCTAGATCCTCCACAATCTTCTTGGCAGCGATCTTGGCATCATCTATACTCTTGATCTTAACTCCCGTAAGTCTCTCGGCCTCCATCCTATTAGGAGTTACAACCGTGGCTATGGGTATGAGGATCTCCTTAAGACTCTTAATCGCTTCAGGACGCAGCAAAGGAGCTCCGCTCTTGGCTACCATTACAGGGTCGACAACTAGAAGGAATTCATACCTCTTCACAGTCTTCGCAACCTCCTCTATTATCGCTGAGTTGCTGAGCATTCCCGTCTTGGCAGCATCTATACCTAGGTCGTCCGCCACAGCCTCGATCTGCTTGGAGACCATCTCCGGAGGTAAGTCGTGTACCGCACGCACCTCATAGGTGTTTTGAGCCGTTACGGATGTTACGGCGACTGTTCCGTGAACTCCAAGAGCAGCAAAAGTCTTTAGATCTGCGGCTATACCCGCACCACCACCAGAATCCACGCCGGCTATGGTCATGGCAACCGGTATCTTCCGCGCCAAGGCAACATCACCCCGTAGAGCCCATAGCTTCTTCGATACCACCAGAAGAAAAACATAGCGGCTACGAACAGCATACAGCTTAACAAAAAATTACAATTTATCTCCAGCTGCAGCTATTTACCGAGGTGAAAATTTGGACGCTGGCGCGCCTTACATAGGCTTAGGCGATATTATATGGTACCTATTCTTCTTGTGGCTGTTCCTGACATTCTTAACTCCGCAGCTCCGTTATCGGACTCTACAAAGCGCACGCGCCGAAGTCATAAAGCAACTTGAGCGAAAGCTAGGAGCTAAGGTAGTGACGATGGTTCACAGGCAGGAAAGGATAAGCCTCTTCGGGATACCGGTCTACAGCTTCATAACCATTGAAGACTCGGAGGCCATCCTCCGGGCAATAAGATCCACGCCTCCGGATACTCCGATCGCGCTTATACTGCACACTCCGGGAGGATTGGTGTTAGCAGCATCACAGATCGCCATGGCATTGAAGAGGCACCCAGCTAAGAAGATCGTTATAGTTCCCCACTACGCAATGAGTGGGGGAACGCTGATAGCCTTGGCAGCTGACGAGATATGGATGGACAGAGACGCTGTTCTGGGACCCCTGGACCCACAGTTAGTGCTAGGAGATAGGAGTATTCCTGCACCCTCGGTTGTCAGGGTTATGAAGTTAAAGGGTATCGATAAGGTTAGTGACGAGACGCTGATCATGGCCGACATAGCAGAGAAGGCGATAAATCAGATGAAGATCTTGGTCGAAGAACTTATCAAGGATAAAGTGGGGCCGGATAGAGCGGCAGAAATAGCTGATAAGCTTGTCAGCGGCTACTATACCCACGACTACCCAATAACAACAGATGAACTGAGGAAGCTAGGTCTACCAGTACGTGAAGAACTTCCTGAAGAAGTTTACGCATTGATGGAGCTCTATCCACAGGAGGGCATTAGAAGACCATCCGTAGAGTATATACCTGGTACTCCGCGCAGACTTCACCAACCCTCTTCTCAACGAGGAGCAAAGACCTAACATGTTTTCATATCAACATTTTTCACTATCTCACACCAATTCGCAATAACACCTCTTCTACGATACTCGTATATCATGTAAGCAAGCCTTTCCTGCTCCTCCCATTCACCGTAAGCTTTACCAACCCCTACGAGCTTGGTCACAACCTTCTTTATTCTCTTATCCACTTTGCCAGGAGGATAGTCGTGAAAAGGAGTTCCCGGTAAGGGCATGAAGGTGTGTGCATGGATTCTAGCTCCCATAGAAACCAACTTCTCCATAATACTTATGGTCATCTCAACATCCTCCTCATCTTCCCCTGGAAGCCCGAAGATGAAATCTACCTCGGGTACAAACCCATATTCTCTCAGGATCTCAACAGCGTTGAGTACATGCTCCACGGTGTGACCGCGGTGTATGCGCTTTAGCACCTTTTCAGAGCCAGACTGTGCACCAACAATAATCCTTTTATTATCAACGTAACGCTTTAGAATAGCTACACACTCACGATCAACACTATCTGGCCTGACCTCGCTGGGGAACGAGCCGAAGAATATTCTTCCACCGTAATCATCGACAAGTTTTCTTAGTTTAAACAGCAGCTCTTCCAAAGCGCTGTAGTTAGGCTTTACACCATCTGGACTCTGGTAACCCAGTGAATTTGGAGCTATGAACCTTAGGTCACGGAGACCTGCTTTAAGCATATAATGAGATGCCTCTACCACACTATGCACAGACCTGTACCTAGGCTTCCCAAACATGAAGCTTACCTGACAGAAATAGCACGCAGAGGCGCATCCCCTCATTATCTCTATAGGACCAAACCTCCTCCTCCAGTAGGGAAAAGGTGGGTAATCATCAAGGTTCACAGGCTTAAGTCTCCGCCTAAGCACTACACGCGAATTCTCCATCCAAGCAGTGCCGCATACCCGGGGAACTTCGCGTGGATTATCCAGAACTCTCCCTAGCAGCTCTATTATCGTAGCTTCACCCTCCCCGTGCACCACTAGGTCAAAACCTATCTTTAGGGTGCCGAGGGGATCTCCTGTAGCGTGAGGGCCTCCCGCAACAACCATAAGCTTTCTATCTTTTGGTAGCCGAGCTCTGAACTCCTTGATTAACCTCATCAAGTCTAAAATCTGTGGGAGCTGTGTTGTCAAGAAGCTTATTCCTAAAACAACAGTTCTGTATCTCCTTGTTAACCTAGATAAGCAGTCAAAGAAGGGTGTACCGCCGAGCTCTATAGGTACGACATCGACGGACACCCTGCTCCATTCCACAGCAGCCCATATAGCATTGACCCAGTATCTCCAATTTTTGTAGTAACTTAGCACCAGAGCTACCTCCTTCATATTCGATCACTGCTCGGAACGCAATGTCTAATTTTTTCCGTATCCCCTATCTAACCCGGGAGGCGCCACAAAGTGTTACTTGATAGATTCGAGCGTGTTGTCAACTCCCTCAGAATAAGTGTTACTGCTAAGTGCAACTATAGGTGTATGTACTGTCACGCAGAAGGGATTCTCGAACATAACCTAGATGAGATTAGTGTAGATGATATAGTGTTCATAGCTTCTACTCTACGTACGTTAGGTATCGATAAGTTTAAGCTTACCGGAGGCGAACCGCTTCTTAGAAACGATATCGTTACTCTCATTAGCAGATTGGCGGAGTTGAAGCCCCGCGACCTGAGCATTACTACCAACGGTTACATGCTCATTGACCTAGCTGAGGAGCTTTCTGAAGCAGGTCTTATGCGTGTGAACGTTAACTTACCTAGCTTGAAACGGGCTGTCTACGCCTATGTGACGGGGGTTGATGCTCTTCATCGTGTAGTAAAAGGTCTTGTTAAAGCCTCGGACGTAGGCCTTAAGGTGAAACTCAACTACGTAGTTCTTAAGAATATTAACGCTGCTGAACTGCCCAAATTAGTTGATTTCGCTTCGAGTCTAGGTGCGGATATAAACCTCATCGAGCTTGAACCTATATCCTTACCCCAGCACTTCTTTGAGAAGTACTTCGTAAAAGCTCCGGATGTACTTAAGAGTATCTCACGAAGGGTTGCTAAGAAATGGCTTAGGCTGGACCTGCATTCCAGGCCAGTGCTATTACTAGATAACGGTGTTAAGATAGAAGTGATAAGCTGGGTAAACCACGCGGCGTTCTGCATGAGGTGTAGCAGGCTAAGACTCACGAGCGATGGCAAGCTTAGGTACTGCATAGCGGATCCACAAGCTGTTGATCTAAGAAGGTGCTTAGCCGAGCGAAGTAGCGAATGTGTGAGGAAAGCTCTTGCGGAAACAATTTCCATTCGCAGACCCTTCTGGATCAACGGATCCGGAGGATCAAAAAGGTCAACATAGATTTAACAGAATTTCCAACAACCTAACCTTAGAGAGCATGCGCAGCACATCACAGAAATTCTGCATAGGGTACTCAGAGGTATTTCTTGATCACAAACCCCCTCCTCAAACCTACCATCCTGAAAACCCCGAGAGACTCACAATAGCTATTGAAGCTCTTAGGAGAGAAGGGATATGGAATTCTGCCAATATACTAAGCTATGTGTCTACAGATGCCAATTTAGCCAAGGAAATCCATAGTCACGACTACGTTGAACTTGTGAGAAGGTTAAGCAGTGGATATGGGTGGATCGATGCAGACACCTATGTATCTCCTGGCACTTGGAGGGCCGCACTCTCAGCATTAGCCACCTCGACCAAGCTATTCGAAAACAATGTGATGAAACGATGTAGTGTAGCACTAGCTTTAGTAAGACCACCCGGGCACCACGCAGGTATTAGCGGCAAGGCTCTAGGCGCTCCTACACAAGGATTTTGCATATTTAACAACGTCGCCATAGCAGCTAGAAGAGCTGTCGAGATGAAGTTCACACCTGTACTGATATTAGATATAGATGTGCACCACGGCAATGGAACCCAAGAGATCTTCTGGTACTCGGCGAACATCGTACATATAGATGTACATGGTGACTATCTCTATCCGGGAACAGGGTACGTGCATGATGTAGGTGGAGGAGAGGGCGAGGGAACTAAAATCAATATTCCTCTTCCCACTGCTACGGGAGACGAGGATTACGTGTATGTATTCAAGGAGTTGATAATACCGATTATAGAGGTAATTAGGCCCCGCACGTTTCTTGTATCAGCTGGTTTCGATGCGTATCAAAACGATGGTCTAGCATTCATGAACTTGACTTACAGAGGGTACAAGGTAATAGGCTCGATAATCTCTATGCTCTCGGCTAAATACTCTTCGACAGGTATACTCATAGTGTTGGAAGGAGGCTACAGCGAAGGGCTTGACAAAGGTCTTCCAGCATTCATAAACGGGGTTCTAAAACCTGTAGTTGTAGAGCATAAGGGTAGAGAGCCCAAGGTTGGCGACCGCATCATCAGGATCTGCAAAAAAGTGCGTGGGATAGTAAGAAGGTATCTAGGGCCTATATAACTCAGACTCTTCGCCGGGCAAGATTCTTAACCTTTTCAAGGAACCTACTCCGCTCTATCACATACCTCTCGTGAATACCCTCACCCACTACAATGTCCTTAAACATTGCTCGTACTTCAAACGTGAGCTTTCTACCATCAATGCCTACAAGTTTTGCCTCTACAGCTATTTTTTCACCTATCGGAACTGGGGCTTTATGGGATACGCATACCCTTATTCCGACTGTAATCACATCAGGCTCCAACAGATTTTTGACACATTCCATAGCTGCGGATTCCATAAATGCTATCATAGAGGGGGTAGACAATACATCCACATCACCGCTGCCAACAACCTTAGCTACATGACTGGGCGTTACTATAAACTCCTTTCTACAGACAAGACCAGGTCTCAGCCCGCTCTTCATATCTTCAACCTCTTCATAACCATTATTAACCTTACTGTAAAGACGGATGCTTAGGTGGATGAAGAGTACCCTCCGGCTCTGATCAGATGATGATAAGGCATTTGACCGACGCCTCTATCTACTGCTTCCAGATTTAGATTCCTCGGCTTTCTCGCTCTTCTCCTCCTTTTTTACTTCCTCCTCTAGTTTCTTCAGCTCTTCTTCTAATTCCTTCTCAATCTCCTCGATAGGTTTCGGAGGAGGTGTAGTAGCAAGTGTATAGCCTATCCAGCCAAGTATGCCCATAACCCCCACGACAGCTATCGTGGCAATGAGCTTCATCGTGAGGATCGCTAGGCTCTCCCCCGCGAAGAATAACAAGTATATCACTGCTACGATTATGAGGATCGAGCCTCCTAACATACCCAAACCTATGACCTGATCCCTGTTCATAGCGTTGCACCTGACCGGCCGAGGATCTCGTCTGCGTCTATATAAACGTGCCCCAGTATTAGTATGTAATGGGCAGAGCTTTGAACATGAATAATGAAAGAGGGTTTAGGTATAGGGAGCATACAGCGGACGTTATAATAGAAGCTTGGGGCCCAACCCTAGAAGCCGCTTTCGAGGAAGCCGCCAAAGCAATGTTTACGCTCATAACCGATATCGAGAAGGTGGAACCGAGAGAGGAATTTTCCATCGAAGTAAAGGGGTTTGACCTAGAAAACTTGCTGTATCAATGGCTCGAAGAATTGCTTTACTATCACGACTCGCAGAACCTCGTCTTTTCCAAGTTCCAAGTTATGGAGATTAGCAGAGTAGGCGAGGATTACCTGCTGAAGGCAAAAGTCTACGGAGAGAAATTTGACCGCAAAAAACATATCCCCGGCACGGTGGTGAAAGCCGTAACCTATGCAGAGATGAGGGTCGAGAATAGGAACGGTAAGTGGTTCGTATCTGCAGTACTCGATATATAAGCACTTCTTCTTTAAGCCTTATTTATCTCAGTTCATACCACCTAAAGATGGAGCCGCCGTAGCTCAGCGGGGAGAGCGCCCGGCTGAAGACCGGGAGGTCGGGGGTTCGAATCCCCCCGGCGGCACCACTTCTCCTCCTAACCAGGATGAATCCCCTAGACGGATGATGTGAACACGCCTCCGGTGCTGAGAAACCTGATGAAGTCAGCCTGGAACCGATAACCTAATTTCACAAGCTCCTTCGTCGGAACGCATTCAGTATTTCTGCGAATACCTCTTCTTTACATCCACGCTCATCCTTACACTCTTTATACCTTCTTGCAAGTCTTCTTAGCTCCAGAACATCCTCGTCTTCAAGGTCAAGAAGTGTTCTCACGGGTACTCCAGCTACGCTGCGGCCGAGGATAAAACCTAGGACTCTTGTCACGTTACTTGCACACGGATTTATCCTTGCAGACTCTAAGTCTACTACCACAGGCTTAGAAGGATCCCCTTCCCTGTAGATTACTTGGGAAAGTGGCAATGAGATCTCGGTAATCTCTACAGCAGCGAGACCTATCTTATGAACACAGCCAAGTAGCGATAGCAGCGCTTGTTTAACGACGCTTCTGTCTCTAGCCAGTAAGAGCTCCTTAAGCGTGGGTCCTTCCACGAGCTCTCTGATAACGAAAAGGTCATTACTTATGTAAACTCTTGGCACACAACCAGTTCTTTCACACACTTTGAGAAGATTTGCTTCGTGTACCATACTAGGCCTCTTAGAGTCAAACCTTCTTATTTTGGCCGCGACGATGCCGAGCTCCTCATGAAGTACTGCCACCACGATAGCTGCATGACCTTTTCCTAGAATCCTAATGCCTCTGCCCTCCATTTTGCCTAAACTCACAACTCCCCGAACGCCATACTTCCTCAGCCTTTCTAGCAACAAGTTGCAGTAGTTAGGGTACCACTGAGGGTAGCATAGCACATGCCTAGCTTCCTCTAGCGGAATAGGCGATAAGCCGTACATGACCGCTCAGCGTAGCTCAGCCACATCACTTTATCAGAGCCTATACCCTCATCACAGCGCTGGTCTTCGGGGAGTTTTAATCAGCGTGAGGCTACTTCTGTCAGCATAGCTAACAGTATAGTACCTAGGTTTAAGTACTTTGACTAGATGTTCAAAAGCCCTCCACGGGTCTTTCTGTGCTTCACTAATATATACATCAACCGTTGCGTAACGGTACTCTATCCATGTGTGTACCGCTATATGGCTTCCTACCAGAATCGCTATGACTGATACCCCGCCTTTCTTACCGCCGAAAGTCCAGCTCTTTATCTCTGCAACCCTCATACCTACAAGATCCGCAGCTTCCAATACAGCTTTCCTGAGCCTGCCTTCATCACAAGCTATTGCCTCATCTACGTCGTATAAATTTCCAAATACGTGCCTTCCTCCTATGGCTGAGTTCTTACGTCGATCTCCTCTAGACAAGGCGTCTACCGTTCTTGGATAGCTAGTGAGAGTCTATAAAGCGTTTACTTAACCTTGGATGGGCAGACCACGGAATAAGGACAATAATTACATTCCCAAGAATAGCGGGGAACTAGTTTCATCTCTAAGTAACTCCTAACGAGATCCATAACCTCACCATCACTCATAGGCTGGGTTACAGGATATTCCGTAATCCTATCGTTTGTTATGTAGAGAAGTAGGCCTTTACTAAAGTTCTTAATCCACATGTACAACCTCAACTGGTCAATGTGATGCCTATGAGGGATTCCTACATCACTCCTACCGCTCTTTATCTCAACAATGGTGTCGCCTATTATAGCATCTATTCTTCCACGTATCACATAGCTTTGACCCTCAACGACAACCTCCCGCTCCACCTCAACCTCCACATCAACGTTATCTTCACCGAAGATCTCCTTCAATACCTGTTCAGCTCCCCTATGCAGCAAATCTCCCATTATAAGTACTGGCTCGAATATTCGGGCGAGAGCTAGCTCAGGATACTTCTTGAAGAGTCTTGGTTTCAGGGGGCACATAAGAAGTTCAGTGACATAGATCTCGTTCTCTAGCTTCTTTTCTGCCTTTTCTTTGAACTCTTCCACCTTCCATCTAAACAAATTCTCTACAATTCTCAACTCATTCAAGCTCTCACCTTATTCACCATATTCTCCATGCCCACTATACCTACTAAGGGCTTTGAAAAGCAGTCTGGCTCTACCCTCTTCCCTAAGCTTCCTAAGTTCATCACCTCTAGGCAGCCTTCCATGCTTTCTCATGAAGGTATAGGCATCTTCCTCCAAGTCAAGCTCTGTGTACACTCCCATGGAGTTAAGGATGCTCCTAGCCTCTTTGATACTCTTAGTGAAGAGCACTGCTTGTGCTAATGGCGCTACAGCTAGTGTGATGTAAGGATCGAGAAAGAACGTTATTGTTTGGAGTGGTGAACATTCTATTTCCCTGCTCCCAGCACGTATAACATGCTGACCCCAACACCCTTTGAACGCCTCTAACTGAACTCTGCTCGCCTCACTGTGAGCATGTTCAAGTAGCCTTTCCAGGATCTCTACATCCCTAGCTGTAATCCCGCGAGCTCCTAGAAGCCCGCCTAGAGAACTAACGGTGCTGATCCTCTCGAGTATGTAACCAGGGGAGAGCTCGCCATCAGCACCAATGCTGTGTACCGCCAGGACTTTCTGTACTTGAACTCTTGCTCTCACGAGTGCTGCCAGCCCTACAGCATCGGCCAAGGGAGACCATAGCTCATCCTCGTAACCTTTAGCAAGTACGTCACCTCCCACGTCAACCGCTACCACAGCTTCAACATCTAGTTCTCTAATAAGTTCGGCTAACCCTTCTGCAACACCCTCAGCAGCTGCACTTAGGTCAACAACCGCCACCTCCTCATTAAGTGCCTGGGCTACATTTGATGCTTGGAATGCTACCTCACGCCCCCCTCTTAGCGCCCTTGAAGAGCCTTTAACCATAGCTGAGTATCTGCCTATCCTATGTACACCGACGAGCTCATCTATGGGTATCGGTCCTGGCACTGGATCTACGGACATACGCTCCCAGACAACTGAGCCAATATATGCTCGGTACCCTTCTCTACGAGCGGCAAGAGCTAGCATTGCCGCTGTAACGACATCTCCTCCGCCACCTATTCCGAAAAACAATACATTCTTTACGGAGAGAAAGTCCTTAATCAACCAATCCGCACCCTGCATGCATGGAATATCTCGGAGATTAGACTATTGCGGTAGAGATCAGCGTAGAATGCGTTCATCACTGTCTCCTCAGACCGTGGTCGTCTCATCAACTCCACGCATATACGAACACAGTAGCCTCAGACAGTCTGTTCAACAGCTCTAAAGCCTCTCCACCTTCTAGAGAAGTACCGCCCCTCTTAGCCTTAACTTCATAGCTAGCTCCTACAAAGAGTATTTTGCGTCAATACCTCCACTGCTTACCGATACTAGAGCCTTGCCCAACCTCAGCTCGCCAACCAGCTCTTTCAACTTGTTGAAGAGGTGCAGTCCTGCGATACTCTCTTTTCTCACTAGTCTACCCTTAGCAATGACCTCAGCTATGAACTCATCTTTCATTAAGACACTCAATCTTTCATCGAATTCAGAACGGACAACTAAGTACTTGCTAAGCTCCCTACTTAAACCGTGCAGCGTATACTCTGCGAAGAGCAAAACACGTGCGGTTCTTATACCCAGAGGCAGAGGATTAACGTGAAGCTTCACCTCTAACTTCTTCTCAACTTTTCCTTCATCTTGACACAAGATGCCCATTTTAGCAAAGTCTATAGGTACATGCCTAGGCATTAACCTTATAGAAGCTCTACTACCTCCTCTGTCTATATACAGCACTACCTCAACATCATCAACTTTCTTCGGTGAAGGAAATGTAAGCAGGGGCTTACCTTTACTGTACTCCAGCGTCGATAGGGGCTCTGCCAGACATTTATCGTCGGTTAGTACATCGAGGATCCTATCACAGTATCCTAGGACTTTAAAACTGAGCGAACGCATCAACAATGTTCTACGCCTACATCGATGCTACGTGAGATACAGCTATTAAGTTCATAAAGTTCTAGAGACTTCAAGCATTGCTTTTCTAAGCATAGATTCTACCTCATTGATATCTACGTCTTTTCTGAGCTTGAGAAGCGCTAACGATTGGTGTCCACCTGCATCCTCAACAATCCCCATTCTTACTAAGACCAAGGCTATGCGGTAAGGTAACGCACCTTTACCTCTAATTATAAGTAGCGGTGCACGATCTTTGGTTTCTACGATCACGGCCACCGGCGATCGAAAAGTTCTATAAAGCATCGATGCAAGAGCGCTCCCACCCCTAGATCTTAGCTTGCCACGTGCATCCACTAGTCGTAGATTGAATATTCTGTGTGCAGTTGGAGCAAGCTCCGTTGCAAGCTCCTTAAGCCTCTTATCACTGCTTTCGCTAATTCTCCGGATCCTTTCGATGACGTCGTGGCTAAAGGGCATAGCAGAAAATGCTAGTGGCGATGCAAGCCATTCGACGAGCCTACGCCACAACTCTTCTTCTCTCAGATGAGTGAGAGCTTTAGATATATCAACGACTATTCTAACTAAACGCTCCAATCTCTTAGAAGGTCTTTTACTTCTCTCGATAACTCCCGTTGCTCTTACGAACATCTCTAGACGAGGTGTTAACCTCGCTCCTATGGTCTTAAGTAGGTGGTATACCAACAAGGCCGTAGGCACCTTACCCACTATAAGCTCGTCAACAATTTTCTCTAACTCTTTACTTTTGAATATCGTAGATAGGTGGTGGTCTATGTAGACCAAGGAAATACTTCTCGACTTAGCTTCTCTAAGGAATTTGCCTACCGAAGTTGTGAAAGGTATGTCGACTAATGCTATGACCCGCGGTTCAACGCTCAGAATCTCGTCAGCAACCTCCTCAATACTTCTAGGACCTACCGGTCTCACCATAACGTTGCAGCGCTTCTTAATAGGATACAATCCTAAGTTCCTCTGCGCATACAAGAGCTCTGCAGCTGAAACTACTCCATCAGCGTCCCAATCCCCTAGGATCACCACCTCAATATTACTCAACTCCTAGAGCCCCGTGCACAGTTTAGAGAGCTTAATTTAAAACACTCCACAGACCTTCTTAAGGAGGTCGCGAGGCAGATGATCATAGGTATCTCGGGAACACCCAGTACTGGTAAGAGTACAGTTGCAAGATTACTTGCTGAAAAACTCAAGGCGCTCTACATCAATCTCTCGGATCTAGTTGTAAGAAAGAAATTGTATGTGGAGTACGACGAGGCAAGACAGAGCTATGTGATTGACGAGTCGCGTGTTAGAGATTACTTAGCTAATATAAGCAGAGGGGATCTGGTTATCGTTGATAGCCATTACGCAGAGATAGCCCCGAAGGAGCTAGTAAAGAAAGTTTTCGTACTAAGACTTCACCCATTGATACTTATGGAAAGGCTTATCAAGAGGGGGTGGCCTCTCAGAAAGGTTGCTGAAAATGTGGAGGCAGAGTTGCTTGGAGTATGCACTAGAAATGCTGTTGACGAGCTTGGACCCGAACTCGTTGTGGAGATAGACGTTACTAATAAAAGACCCGAGGACGTTGTTGAGGAAATCTTGAAGCTACTTAAAAATGGTAAGAGGCCTCAAGAAAATTGGATTGACTGGACTATTCTCCTTACTGATGAGGAGCTGGAGAAAGTTCTTGAGTTCATAGAGCTTGGTTATTCGTCATCCGACTGAGCTTCTTATATACTTTGCTAGCCCTCCACTCAGCTACAGCATCGAGGTCTATACCAACCCTTTTCTCGGGGACGTAGTCTACTTTGGCAACCGTAGGTATCCTAACCCACTCTCCGAGAAGAAGCGCTTCACCGACATTAAGCGCCGATAATTCCTCTACGAGCTCTTGTGTAACAGCTTCACAGTGTTTAGCAATGTAGTACCGATCTTCGGGATGCGCTATCCTTAGCACAGCCAGGCTCCCCATCTGGCTTAGTATGTTAGGGTCTAGCCCCCTAGGTCTCTGCGACACTACGATCATACCTACACCAAACTTCCTTCCCTCACGCGCTATATGCTCAGCGGTTTTCTTAGTAGCAGTATCTTCGTCTATGGGGATAAACACGTGTGCTTCTTCAAGAACCACCACCACGGGTATAGGCAGTTTCACAAGGCTTCCACTGCTGTACCTGCTCCACAGAGCAAGTTTCCTTTCTTCAAGAACACGCTGAAGCCAATGAGCAACAACGGCATCAGCCTGCGATGCGCGTAGTTCGCTGAGATCTACCACGTTAATAGCTCCAAGCTCTATTCTTTCAAGCACATCCTCGACCTTCTCATCTATTATCTTGCACAGTAGTCGCGAATATGTAATGAGCGACTCTAGTACCTTCTGTGCAGGTTCTCCTACACGAAGCGCCTTACCTTGGATACAGTTCCTTAGCTTATCAAAGAAGCTCATTCCATACTTCTTATCATCACCATTTTTCAGATTTTCGAAACATTCTAATAATACCATGCGCTGTCTTGTAGCGTTTGGTCTTAGCCCTAGAAGTCTGGCAAGTTCGTCAAATTCTAACTTGTAGGGATTTATTTGAGGTGTTATTACGTTCACATGCACGTTTCTGAAGAACATGTTTGTGTACTCACCGTGATAGTCAAATATTATGACTGTTCCTCCAAGCTCGCCTATTCTCTTGGACAACAAAGCAACGAGGTTGCTCTTACCCATACCCGTCATGGCTAAGATCCCTAAATGTTTTGAGACTATTTTATTAACGTTAACTCTTACCTCAACAGTAGGCTCACGTAATAGTGTACCGACTTTGACCCACCCATCCTCAGCAGGGCTGAAGATCCTTCTAAGGATTGTGGGAGGTGCTCTGAACACCTCTGTGCCGGGCGGAGGAGGTACTGGCGGTATTGAGACCCTGCCATTGTGATCGAGATTACCAACAATCCTTACACGCCCCCGGTAGTAGTACACCCTTTCGTGTCCCCGAACCACCTTAACGAGCCTCTCGACATCGCGTGGATCGAGGATGTTCTCGCTCAAAATCATGCTGCCAGTAACCGTTGATTCCACGAATGCTAGCGAGCGATAGCCGTAGTACTCCATATACACATATTCTCCCAGAAGAAGCGGTCTGAAAGAGACTATGTTGGCCATGTAGGGTCTCGATTCGCCTACTACATAACCCACTAAACTACTTCTATGTTCAGATTCGTTGTCGAAAAGCTTCAACTATGAACACCTCTCGCAATGGTTCGCGAGCAGAGGGATCTAGAAGGATGCCTGCTATACCAGCAAGTCTCTTGATATCATTATGCGTGATTCTTGCGAGTTCATCGGCTCTAAGTAGCACGTAGGGATACCCTCCAACACTTCCTTGCTCTAGAATCCTCATGAGAAGCTTTATGTGATGCTTTACATCTTCTAGGACATTTTCTGAACCATGCACAGAGTTTACCGGTATCTCGACTCTGTAAACTCTTCCTCCCTCCTTTAATCTGAGATAGCTTATCGCTACGTCTTCAAAATATTCAATTCCGTGGATACCTGCAAAAGCTCTGAGTTTAGATATTAGTGAGGATACGCCACTTATTCGTGAAGCTAGAACAGGCTTCGCGTAACCTGGAACTCCATCTGTGTATTTCTCGAAGTAGTAAACATCTCCTTTAGCAAACCCTAGAATGTCGCGGGAACTAGAGTTTTTCGCTACGAACACAGTTCGGAAGCCCAGCTTAGAAACCGCTTCAAGCATTTCTCTCAGAATCTCACTGGGCTTTTTCATTTTACCATTCTTTACAAGCTCTAACTCACCACGTGTTCTAAGAAGAGTACTTGATTTAGCAAGTAACGAACCATCCACTAGGATAAGACCGTTTTGATTTTCCTTAATAGATCTCTTAAGCATCTTAGTCTCTAGCTCAATACCCTTAATAAATAGTTCATGCTCAATGTTGTTACTCGAAAACAAGTCTACATCTACATCACCCTCATAAAGTTCTTCTCCATCATGTTTTAACATAACTAGTGCTACATCTACCACATATAGTGCATACCCTCTATACTCAATATAATTGAAGCCGCTGTCTATACCAGCAAGATTTACACGTATACGGGAAGCGCATGGAGAAACACACTCGACCCATAAAGATTTTATGTACTTAATCTTATCTAGGGGCAGCAACTCATCTACCTTAGCCTTTATATGCTCAATGTTCTTCATCAGGATCTCTAACGCCTCTGGCAACATCTTGTTACCCCACTACTTACGGCATGCCTGATTAGGCGGTATTACCACAATATTAAAAAGGAGAGGGAACATCGAAACTACTCGTCTATCGAGGGTGGTAGTTTCCTAAAGATACATGGTGGGGCCTATACATGAAGAAGGTGTATCTAAGAAGGCACTTGATGGTTAAGGGAAGATTTGCGGATTTGATATTAAAGGGTACCAAGACCACTACGATTAGACTTGGCGAGGTTGTACCTAAGTACGACGAAATAATAATACATGGAGGAGGTAGACCTATTGCCAAGGCAAAGATAACTAGCGTGAAGGTGAAGAGAATCAAAGAGCTTACGGAAGAAGATGCTAAGAAAGATGGGTATAGCTCCCTAGAAGAGCTACTCAAAGATCTTGAACGGGTGTACAGCCGCAAGATTCTGCCTGACGATGTTGTTACAATAATAGAGTTCCGTGTAATTCAGAGATTTACTGATTTGAATCCTGATGACGTTTATCTAGGGCTTAGCCCTGTAGATATCGCCAGACTAGGACTTAGGTATTTAGGCAAGGAGCTAGGAGACGACGAGCGTAGGATCCTGCATGCTGTTCTACGTTTTCAGAGCATTAGAACTGCTTCCATAAAGCTATTCGGGACTCTAAACATGAGATGGAAAATTAGGAGGGTTCTTAGGAAAGTGCTGTTTAGACTCATCGAAAAAGGATTGCTTAAAGTAGACAAGAAAAAGCTTTCAGAACTTCTGAAGCTCCGGGGATATAGGTCGCTCGAGAATCTTATTATGGAGAAGGAAAATGAAAGTTGAACTCGCCCCGATTTCAGCATTATGTCGCACATAACAATCAGCTTTAACTGGGAGGGGCTAGTCACAAGAACTTGTAGGGCGAGTTCTTTTGAGAATTCGGGATAGATTATGTAGATTGCTGAACGAGAGAGGAGTACAAGCTGTCATGATTTTTGACCGGGCAAATTTCCGTTACGTAACACGAGGCGACCTTGATTATTCGGCAGCACTTCTCTTAGTAGACTCGAGAAAATGTAGCTATGTACTCATAACACACGTACTCGAGCACGCTAAATACGAAGAAGCTCTGAAAGTTAAGCCGCAAGACGTTTACCTATACTCTACATACCCGTTATCATACGATCATCAGTACATGCTCGTTAATAACATTGTTGAAGCTGTTGACAGGGCTGCAACCAAGTATTTAGATCCCGAAAAAGACTCCGTGGGATTTCTCTCTACGTGGTGCAGTGATGGTATTGTTAGGTATCTAGCAAAAAGATGGAAACTTGTCGACGTTTCGGACATATTTACGTATAGCAGACTTGTTAAAGAGGCAGATGAGATCGAATCTATTAAAAAAGCAGGGAGTATTCTTTGCAGGTCTGTACATCAAGCTCTAAGCGAGCTAAGAGCAGGTATTACAGAGCTTGACCTAGCATCGTTGATAGTATCTGAGATCATTCGATTAGAAGGGCGGCCGGGAGTCTTTCCTATAATTGCGTCAGGCACCCGGTCAGCTATACATAATGCTAAAGCAAGTAACAAGAAAATAGAGATCAACGAGCTTGTGGTCATAGAGATCGTTGTTGAGTACGAAGGGTATAATGCAGATGCAACCTTCACTTACGCAATGCCAAAGGTTAAGAAAGAGCTTAGAGACGTAGCTAAGATCGTTGAAGAAGCTCAACTCAATACAAAGAACATGGTTAGAACCGGTATCAGGGCTAGAGACCTAGATAGCATAGCGAGGAAGTATATAGAGATGAAAGGCTACGGCAAGTACTTTATCCACCCCACGGGACACGGGATAGGGCTAGAGATTCACGAACCTCCGTACATCGCCCCAGAAACGGATACCGTACTCGAGGAGGGGATGATCCTGACTGTGGAGCCAGGGATACATATCCTGGGCCTTGGCGGCGCTAAGATCGGGGATACTGTTCTAGTAACCAGAAAAGGATATGAGGAGTTAACACCCTGCTTAAAGCTGAAAGGTGTTTAGCTATGAGTGACAAGACTAAGAGTGAGAAACCCCTCGAAGTAGCGGATATAGAGAACATATGGTTTGAATATGATAGACAGAATGATATACTGTACATAAACTTCGGCTACGATGTAGAAGACGCTGATGAATCATTACTCACCGAGAACAACATTGTTGTAAGAATAAAGAACGGTAAAATTGTGAGTCTTACAGTTTTCGACTTCTCTAGGAGAGTAGGACTTGAGATATAAACCTTTTTATGAAGATCTTCGCATTGTATCAACAACAAAATCCCCCTTTATTCGGAAATAAGTAGCGCTATGATTTCTTGATCTTCATTCTTAGAAACCCATTTAAAAGCGATAGCGACATATTAAACATATATAAATTTCGTGAACAAGGGGTAAGGATAGGTTTAAGTGTGATCAAGTAGATAATGATACTTAAGAGGTGTAATAGCAGATGAAGAGATTATCTGAAGTGAGAAAAGTACAGCGCTTCGGTAAATCAACCCTCATGGTCTCGTTGCCTGCCGAGTGGGTTAAGGTAATGGGGCTTAAACCAGGGGACCTTGTAAGAATTAATGTACGCGAAGACGGGACCCTAGTCGTAGTTCCTCATAGCTCAACTGTACATCGTGAAGAGAGCATAGTCGAAATTCTCATCTCAAGCAAGACGAGCGATGAACTTCTCCGAAGAGCTATCTACACCTCCTACATAACGGGTCATGATAAGATCGTGATCAGGAGTGTGGATCCCAGCCTCACTGCAGATCAGGTTCAAGGAGTAAGGTCTATGGTACGAGCTTTAATAGGGGCGGAAATAGTTGAGCAAGACCTATCAAAAATAGTTGTTCAGGTATTTATCGATACGGCCCGCTACAATATACAGAACCTGGTTTCACGTATGATTAACATAATAAAATCTATGATCAGCTACCTCAATGCAGGACTTCATGAATTCAAAACATCACTTTTCAGAGAACTGCTTGAGCTAGAATTCGAATTAGATAGAGTCTACACACTTGCCGTACGCTACACATATGTGCTAAGCTCACAACGTGAACAGGAAAGTGCTGAAGAACTTCCACTTCTCACCGAGTACAGAGCACTCATAAAATCGCTAGAGGACGTTGGGGATACTCTATCTTCGATAGCTAAGCTTGTAGATGGCGACAGCACCTTCGAAAAACTGGCGAGGATTCTCAGAGAACCTATAGCCGAAATCTCGGATCTCATAAACTACTCTCTAGACGTTATGATGGCCTCTCTTAACAGTAGAAACGTATTGCTAGCTAACAAATCTGTTGATATAACAGCAGAATTAGTATCCTATTTCTCTAAGCTTGAGTACTCAGTGGTGAAAAAGGTTGGTATGGAGGAATATCCCAAGGTGAGAAGTATGCTAGAGCGTATAAGACTAGCGTGTAACTATTTGCAGAGCTCGGCTGAGATGATATTTGACATAGTTGTAGCGTCAAAGGGTAACCGCATAGACCTGACGATGAAGTGAGGAGAGAATGGTGGGCCCGCGGGGATTTGAACCCCGGACCACGGGGACTTTCGCCTGTAGGTCCCGAGTCGGGCACCGAGTACTCGGTGTACCCCGCATCCTACCAGGCTAGACGACGGGCCCAGCCATGCACACTTACTGTTCTGAGCTGCTTTTAAAGCTTGAACATAATCAGAATGAGTGGTACCAGCCTTGGTCTCCCGCTACGCTATTGAAGTAATTGCCCGGCGCATAGCAGGAGACATAGTGCTGGCAGAGAACACGGCCTCTGCCATGAGGAAGTGGCGTGAGATCTTCGGCTTAACACAATCAGAGCTCGCTAAACTCATGGGTATCTCGCCCAGCGTTTTAAGCGACTACGAGAAAGGAAGACGTGTCCCCGGCGCGAGATTTCTGAAGAGATTTGTTGAGGCGCTGCTAAGAGCTGATGAGGCGCGCGGGTGGCCTACTGTAAGAAATCTGCTGAGCAACGTTGTTCCCCGGATGGACGCTGTTATTGATATGCACGAGTTCTGGAATCCCATAACGGTTGCCCAGTTAGTAGAGCTTGTAGAGGGTATTGTGCTAAACACCTTTGTCGACAATAAGCCTATTTACGGCTATACGGTGGTCGATAGCATCAGAGCTATAGAGACAATGCGTGGTTATGAGTACTGGCAACTTCTGGGGATGACAAGTGAAAGAGCTGTGATCTTCACACGTGTATCCAAGGGTCGTTCACCGATGGTCGCGGTGAGGGTCTCACCTTTGAAACCTGCTGCGATAGTGATACACGGCCCTCGGAGAACTGTTGATCCGTTAGCACTTAAAATCGCTGAGCTTGAGCACATTCCGTTTATACTGAGCTTGGCTGCAACAGTCGATGAGCTTGTCAGCAAGCTTAGAAGAGCCGTCGAGCCGCGTACGGGCTATGTAGAACTCAGTACTTCCCTAAGTTCTTAACCGCTCTTCTGCTGAAGCATCATAAGTGCTGCTGCTATATCTCCCTTAGCCCTTATTAGAGCTTGCCTAGCCTCCTCCTCACTAACGCCTGCATACTCTGCTACGAATCTCACATCATCCTCACTAATACTTATAGCAGGCTCAGCTTCTCTGATGCTTTCCCTAGCCACTTCGCGTACCTTACCAGCAACAATTTGATATACTTTCTGTTGTCCGAACTCCATGACCATTACTTGAGGTTCCTCAAGCACTAGATCCTTGTCTTCGAGCTCTAGAATCACCTTCTTAACTCCTTCTAGCTGGTTTATTGAAATGCCCATTCTTTTTAGCTGCCTGAGCTGTCTTTGAAGCTCCCTCGGATTTATAGGTAGCAATACGCCTCTCCCACATACAGAGGTGTGGTACGAGTATATATCGTCTCTCATGTTCATGCAACAGCCGTGGTGATGGTGTTTGGCAAAGCTAAGCATATCTATACTTGGCGGAGGGCGTGAGGTAGGAAGAGCTGCCGTGATCGTGAGCGATGGTTCTCATAAGGTTCTTTTCGATTATGGTATAGGGCTGGGCGAGGACGATATCCCTATCCTCCCGCTTCCAGCAAAACCCGCAGAACTGGATCTTATAGCGATAACACACTCACATCTAGATCATATAGGTGCTGCTCCATTTCTGTACGTATCGAAACGTACACCCGTGTTAATGACTGGTTTAACCCGCAATCTTGCACAGGTAATGATATCAGATATGCTGAAGCTCGCTGGCTATTACCTACCTTTCGAATACCCAGAACTTAATACTATGCTTGAAAGCGTTGTTGAGGCTAAACTTGGTAGCACCGTCGAAGTTGCAGGCGTGCAGGTCGACGTGTTCAACGCTGGACACATACCTGGAAGTGCAATGTTTAGGGTAGAGCTAGGGAATAAGTACATGCTATATACGGGTGACGTGAATACCATAGATACCAAACTTGTAAAGGGTGTTGAGCTCAGCGGTGTAGAAGCAAATACAGTAATAATAGAGTCTACGTACGGCAATGTAGATCATCCACCCAGAGAGTTGGTCGAAGAGGAATTCCTGTCTATTGTCAAAAGTGTTGTGGAAGAAGGAGGTAGGGTGCTTATCCCTGCTTTCGCTCTTGGTAGATCTCAAGAGATTCTATGCCTCTTAGCCGAGAAGATGCCGTACGCCAACGTGTATTACGATGGTATGGCCAGGCATATCATGGAGATATTGCTGAATAATCCCGAAGGTCTCAATAGAATTGACTTGTTAGAAAAGGCCTACAGGATCTTCACGCCGGTAACCAAGTCCAGCATGCGCAGGAAAATCCTTAAGGAACGCGGAGCCGTAATAGTGACACCCGCGGGAATGTTGAAGGGAGGTCCAGCTCTCTACTATATAAAGCGTATGTGGAGTGACAAGAACAGTGCTCTGATATTCGTTAGTTTCCAAGCGCCTTCAACGCCAGGGAGGAGAGTTCTTGAAGAGGGTGTGTTTGAAGAACTGGGTCCCAAGGTCCAAGCAAAGGTGCGTTGGTTCGACTTCTCAAGTCATGCAGGAGTAAGCGGACTCATCAGAATACTGAAGAGTGTGAAAGGTCTCGAGAATGTGGTTGTGGTCCACGGCAATGATCCCACAGCTTTTGATTTCGCTGCTCTTGTCGAGGAGGAGCTGGGTGTGAAGGTATACGTTCCATCAAATGGCGAAACATTAGTTATAGATTAAAGCGTCAGCCCGCTGAAATCACATCACCTCTCAGATTCCAGCGCGCTCATCAACCAACTTAAGTCACTCTTCCCGTGGCTAGTATGTACAGTGTTCGCGCTATGTAGCTACAAACTCGCTTAATCTCATCTCCACACCTCCGCTCGCTTTCTCTGCACCGAGGAATAAGAGGTCTACGTTTACTGTGCGTGAATTTTGCTACGATTTCAACAACGTCTCCTAAGGAGACGTCCCTTCTGTAGATTTTCACCACTAATGGGTAGAGATCTATAATTCTTCCTTCGTTGCGTAGTACGTCGAAGAGCAATGCGGCTGTCCTATCTTCGGAGGCTATAGTTTGTAACATAGAAAGCTGTCCGAAGTGTACGAGGAGCACATTACTGGTTCTATAGGTGTAATCTAGAATCTCTTTTAAACCTTTGATAACCTCCGTACATGGAGTACTTTCGAAGGAAGCACATAGAGCTGATTCTTTTAAAGCAACAGGGGCACTGCCGTAGGATGATAAGCACCAGTAGTTCATTCCCCGAAACGAAATTTGTTCCACGTACAGAGATATTACTTTATCCTTACCTTGTAAGAGAGGTTTCAGGGAAGGGATCACGCCGTGTATCTTGAATACTACATGATCCAAGAGCTCATTGGCTAGCTCCTTAACTTTCTTCCAATCACCCCTAAGTACATCAGCAAAGTACATAGCAGCTATATCGTCGACGGCCTTCAGCAACACAAAGTGTATTGGACTTGAACCTAGCTTGTCAACAGAATCGCGTATCTTATTCCAGTCAATACTTGTTAGTATACCTGCAGGTTCCGGCTCCCACACTAAGAGTATAGGTCTCGACTTCACCTGTTCCTGAACTACAAATTCGACCTCCCTTAAGGGGATTTTGTAGTCAGATAGTCTGAGGGTTACCTGTAGAGCAGCTGCTGCAACTTTAGCTTCCTCTACCTTTACACGCGGAGGAAGCTCTATCGTAAAACCATAAGTAAGCCCTTTATAGGATCCGATGCAAGGAGCAGGTACTTCAATAGATTCTCGTCTGTATGTAACAACAATTCTATCACCTATCTTGACGGGGCGTGGCCTAGAAGATTCCACTAACCATTTAACATAAAGTGGTTCTTCGAGGAAGAACCCAAAACCTTTCTCAGGAGTCCTAACAGATATCACCACTAGCGACTGAAGTCTACCACTCAGAACATCTGAGCGGAGATCCGCCTTCTCACCCCATCTAAGCTTTATCAATGCATAATGCCTCGAAACCTCGGCTAATACTTCATCAGGTTCCCTCAGCGCTTCGCTTAAGGGTTTTTCCACAATACCTCGCCTAGGGTCAGCTTTCAAAACTATGGCCTCGTTACCTACATCGAAATTATACAGCTGAAACTTCTCAACGAAATCTCTTCTTGAAACTTCTTCAAGCGGTTTAACTTCGTCATCTTTTTTAATAAAGCGAGGAACTCCGTAAGGTGGTCCAAACTCGTAGAAGTTTATGTAGAACCACACTCTTCTACCCTCAGAGCTCAAAACAAGTCTTTCTCCATATAGTGAACGTTGAAACTCTATTAACCCGAGAGCCTTCAACAGCTCAAGCTCTTTATCCTCAAGTTCCTGCCTTGTGAAGTACTTTACTAAAGCTTTGAAGAGTTTTACATAATCATTCTCGGGATTTATATAAACTCCTTCAACCTCTTGTGATAGCCATTCCTTAAGAGCGTCAAGACCAAGCGAAACAAGTTCTCGATCCCACGGAAACAGCGGCAATACTATACTTTCGGTGAACGGTATTTCTCTTCGCCTACCTTTACGCCCTTCACGTTGTCTAAGTTCTCTTATATCGCGTGGTAGACCGTAGTGAATAACCCTTACAACTGTTCCTATATCGATTCCCTGCAATAGCGTTCTTACAGTGAAGACAACCTTTATGGTGTTTCTCCTGAGTCCTTCCTCTATCCTTGTTCTTACATCCTTGGGTACTAGATGGTGATGCACAGCAACTTTATCGCGATATTCGGAAGGTATAAGCATACCTACTCTTGCAGCTAATCTTTCGGCAGAACGTATGCTTGGGCAGAACACTATAGTAACTCCATCTTCTTCACCTATAACATATCGTGCTAAGATCTTTTCATATTCTGGATAAGGCTCTTCGATTCTGTAACCAGCACTTCTCAATTCTTCAACTACTAACGAAAAATACTTCTTGAACTCGTCGAAGGAGCTCGCCAGCGGCTGTAGATAGGACAATTTGGGATTTTCTCTTACCAATGTCTTAGCAAGTCTCCACAGATTGTAGAGGTTTCTACCTAGCACGATGTACCATCTATTCCTAACACGAAATGCTTTGCCCCTAATCACTACCGTTTCTCTTCCTGTCACTCTATCAAGATGTTTCTTCAGATTATCTACGCCTCCAACAGTAGCGCCTAAAACCACGATCTGAGGTTTATGTGTTATCTCGGCAAGCAGCTCAAGCATTGCAATTAGCAAACTAGCTCTAGAAGAACCATAGAAGTCAAGTTCATCAACCACAATCAACCTTACTTCTCTTAGAAACTCGGAAAGCCACGAAGATCCATGTGTTATCAATCTCTTGAGATCAGCTAACAAGAATGCTGGGTTTGTTAGTAGTATAAGGGTGGATAATACGTCCTTTGCCAACACGTATCTTGCCTTAGCGGGTCCATACCTATTCATTAAATCCCTTACATATGTAGAATCAATGCGCATTACCTTTAGTTCGCCGCTAACCGCATTCAGGTAACTCTTAAGACGTTGAAACTGGTCATCCGTAAGCGCCAATGTGGGATATATTGCTAGGGTACGGATTTTGTTCTTCAGTACATACATGGCCCAGCTCTCAGTTTTTCCGGAACCCGTGCCCGATACCAATACCACATTCTTTCCTTGTGCAAGATTTTTGAAAACCTCAAGCTGATGTTTATACATACGTTGCTTAGCTAAGTATCGACATCTCTCATCGCCTTTTGTTAATTGCGGAAGTATATCGGCGAAGGTCATGTCTACGGTTTCGGGCTCAGAGGGGCTCTCTTCAAAGTAGAGGTAATTATAGTTGTCTCTCTTCAGTATCTCCTCCGTGTTAATGACCTTCAAGGAGTTCTATACCTCAACAACCTCTAATCCTAAAGCTCTAGCTACTTCTTTAATCGCTTCACGAATACCTTTTCTTATCTTCTTCTCAATGACTACCCTACGAATCTCGGGTGTAGATCTTATAGCCTGTTTCGCAACATTATTCACTTCGGCCTCGCTCAAGCTCTTCAGGATGTAGGCAGGGATTATATGACCATAACACTCATCAAGCTTAAACGCTCTAGCTGTAAACTTTGGAGCATAGTGGCTTCCTCCAAAGCCCACGGATACTGTACAAGCACATTTACCACTTGAGGTTAACTGTTTAATGGACCCTAGCACTGCTCTAGCCACCACTACCTGAGCTTCTTTCATTGTCCACTCTTCGTAGCTGCTTCCAATCTCAACAAAGCATATTGGTTTCTCTACGGCTGTAGGTCCGTGATGTGTAGCCTCGTAGGTTACGTCGAAATCAAGCAATCCATATTCCTCTCTGAGATCTCTTAAGAACTTCAATACAGCCCAGGAAAGGTACGGATTAGAAGGTGGTAGTTTAAACACACTTGACTTCTCACCACGTTCTATTACCCCAGGATGATGCACCGTAAACGATTTCATTCCCGAAGCACTGCTATGTCGTGAAAGAATTACAAAGTAGTTGACAGCGGTGGCAAGAATGTTCAAGAAATCAAATTCTACCACATCCTCTTCGAACCCTACTAGGTAGGAGCTCAACATTTCGCTATACCACGCTTCTTTGGATCTAGGAACCTCAACCTCCTGGAAATCACCTACTAGTTCAAGCAGACGAGAGGCTATGCCCCTTCCTGCCGGGTCGTTCACGCTGTAGCATAGGGCAAACTTCACTTCTAACCCCGCAACCTATAATGCGCAGCGAGGCAGTATTAGAGAGCATGGTCGTGGCATGCGCACTGCGATCAGAGGAGGATATATACTCGTGTTCACCCTAAATATTCCGATAGAAGTAACTTATGGGAAGAGTCACTGTTACCTAGAACCAGGACTCTATGCATACATAGGCTCCGCCATGAACGGAGTCTACGGAAGGGTGGCAAGACACTGCAGGAAGCGTAAGAGGGTATTCTGGCACATAGATAGACTAACGCAATTACAGGAAACCAGGGTATTGGGAGCATTAGTGTTAATAACTAACGAGCGGAATGTAGAGACCTTTCTAACACATTTAGCACTAAAATACTTCATCCCGGTATGCCCGGGCTTTGGATGCAGCGATACCTCGGATATCACACACTTGTTCAATATTGCGAGGAGTGCTGATCTACTTAATCTCTGTCGTGATCTCAAAATGTATTATTTACCCTGTGATAAAGCCTACAGCAGAGGAGATGCAGAGCCTTGTTCAGAGGGGATAGCGAGGCTCTTCACACAGACATACGCATAGTGCTTGAGAGATTAGCCCCTCATGTGTACCTAGACGATATAGTTGGGAAGATAAAGGGATTCTATGCACGTGGAAAGATCAGCCTTAACCATGCATTAGCGGAGGTTGTGATTGCACACTACCTAAGAGCTCAAGGTTTTAAACACGTTGATGTAGAGCATAACATAGCCCCTCGAATAGTCTGTGATGTTTATGGAGAACTTGAGCGGGGTAAGCTATGTGTTGAGATCGAGTATGGATTCGTACCACCAGAATACGCTACAGAACCCAACTCCTATCTTAGAGCTAGGATAGCAAAGAAAATAGCGACGATCTCGCAACACGTTGATATTCTCGCATTCGCTATACCGCCTCACTACATACCACCTATACCGCTTATCTTGTTAAGACCGCCATGCACACGATCGCGGAGTAGAAGAGGACTATCCGATCTAATCTCATTAATAAAAAGATTTTACCCTGATAGCGATATCGAAGCCACCGAGAAGATATTAACACGTGCCGAGATAGGATTCTTTTTAATAGTTGACATAGATAGAGGGAAAGTTGCTAAGCTGACCCCTCAGCAAATGGAAATACTTCTAACGACTATCGACTCCTTTCTCACTTGATCTGTATTTCCTCTAGCGACCTAAGCACATCATTGAATACCTTGATAACCTCATCAACGTATTCCATTTTGTTTTTATCCAGGTACAGCCTCACTACAGCGATCATACTAGGCGCATAAAGCCATGTGAACTCTGTTACATGTCTAGCTAACACACCGTGTCCATGCTTTATAAAGATGTACTCATCCTGCAACATAGGATTTAAGGGAAGTTTTGGCGTATCCACGAAGTAATCTCTTCCCGGTTTAAGCTCTATGCCTCTAGCCATTAACACCTCATCCATTTTCTGCTCAAGGTACCTAGCACTGAACCCAGCCATTTCTGCAATAGATCCGCGTTGTCCATGCAGGAGGAACTTATGTTCTGCCACTGCTTTGAAGGGTATCCTTCGAGACAAGAGCGCTTTAGCCTCTGGTAATCTTCTTATCTCGGGGTGTGAAAGTAGGAAATAATCATCTAGCTCCATGTAAAGCCTTACATTTTTGACATAGTTCGACAAACCCATAATTCTATCCACGTTTTCTAGCAGCGAACAAACAAGCTTCTCGATCGCCCGGACCTTTTTGTGGTAATACACCGTAGAGAACATGAACACCCTGGCTATGAGCACTTGGTCAACAACTTCCAATGCACGTTCATCAACAACAATTTTATCCTCATGTATTTCCGAGAAGTGCGCCAACCTTATCCAGTCTATAGACTTGGAGTATCCAGCACCTGTAAAGTACGAGTCGCGAAGAAGGTAATCAATGGTATCGCCGCTGAAAGCCCCCTTTAAAATATAGAATAGCGCTTTCTCGTTCGCATTACCAGCAAAAGAATTGCCGAAAGGCCATTCCTTAATACTTTTGCTTGCAAGAGCCGCAGCTACATCGTTAACCTTATAACCATATTCCTCAACTAGATCCTCTACAATACCGGTAATTTCAGATTCGTTAAGCAGAATGTTTGCAGACATCAACTCGTGATCTAGTCCTTTAGGGATGAGTACACACCCCTCGAATGTATGACTGAAAGGGCCGTGACCTATATCATGTAGAAGCGCCAGTAACCTCATCAAGACTACGTATTGGATAAAATCGTCATTTGTGACCCCTGCCTTCACCAGCAACTCGCGCATCATGGTTTCAACTACGTGAGCTACTCCTAAGCTGTGCTCAAACCTCGTATGCTGAGCTCCTGGATATACCAAGTAAGCCATGCTTAACTGCTTGATCCTTCTAAGTCTTTGAAAAGCAAGTGTGTCCACTATTGGAAGTTCGTGAGCATAAATGCGTATATACCCATGCACCGGGTCTTTAACTATTTTATACTTATCGGGCCGGGGCTTCAACGCCACTTCATGGTATACTAATAACTCTGTATGAATAATGAAGTTTCTGCTTATAAGCATTGGAGTAACTCCGTATTATTTGGTAAGGGTATCATGAGCTATCTGACGCTGACGCCCAAAGATCTCGAAGCGCTAGTGATGGCGGTTAAGCTAGCTGAGGAAGTAAAACCTAGTCAGCAAGCTAAAAGAGATGTGTTTAGCAAGTATGGTATAGCAGGAAGCTACAAGGATCGTGTACTCACAGCGATATTCTACGACCTGCATAAGAGAATGGGGATAATCGATAGGATTATATGCGAGTTAACTGGGGTAAGCAATACCGCCATACTCGATCCGTGGCTTCGGGCAGCATTGAGGGTTGCCGTGGAGCTCTTAGTCTTCGAGAGGCATGTCAAGGATGAGGTTTCTCTCAAGGATCTGCTTGTTAAGTATTTCAAGTCCCGAATAGCGAAATTTCTCTCGGATTCCACCCATCCGTATGTGAGCATGTACTTCTGGGACCTTGTAGATAAAATACGGGATTATAGATACGAAGCTAAGGATCTTATATCACGTTGGGAGTATAGATATTTGATTTCACGCACTATAATAGAGAGAATGATCAAACTCATAGGAAAGGAAGAGACAAGAAAACTTCTCAAGGCATTCAACAGAATACCTATGATAAATGTCCGGGTAAACATACTCAAAGCTACAGTTGAGGAGGTTGAAAAGAAACTTCTTGAAGAAGGAGTTAAGCCTGCAAGAGGTAAGTACGTACCCACAGTACTCAAATTCGAAGGACCTTACGATTTTGATAAAAGCGAGTTATTCCAGGAGGGCAAGATCATAATACAGGATGAGGCTGCGGCAGCAGCTTCTATCCTGCTCGATCCTAAGCCCGGAGAGGTTGTTGTAGATATGGCAGCCGCTCCCGGTGGTAAAACTGAGCATATGGGTGAACTTATGAAAAATAGCGGAGTCATACACGCTTTCGACATCGACAAGTTCAGGGTTAGAAGAATGAAGGAGCTACTGCGGAGAGCGGGTATAACGATAGTGAAGATCCACCTCGAGGACTCTCGACGCGCTCCCGAGATCTTGGGTGAAGAAATAGCAGATAAGGTACTTCTCGATGCCCCATGTACATCGAGCGGCACCATAATGAAGAATCATGAGCTGCGGTGGAGGATCATGGAGAAGAAAATTCTTGAGATGTCTAAGCTACAGCTTGAGATGCTTGAAGCAGGATTCAAACTTCTTAAACCTGGTGGGATGCTTCTCTACACAACTTGTTCGCTCTTTAGAGAAGAGAATGAAGATGTTATTGAGAAGTTCCTAAGAAGATATGCAAACGCCAGACTGATAGAGCTTAAAGGTCCGTTCGACCTCGGCTTTATCCCAGGGACTATGAGGGCTTGGCCACATAGACATGGTACTTTAGGCTTCTTCTATGCTCTCATAGAGCGCAAAACTTGATATTCCCGGAAAACCCTAACATGAGTAGGCCCGCGACCCCGCGCAACGGGGCCGATGGCCTAGTATGAGCGCGGGGCCCCCAAGCGGCGCAGATAGCGCCCCTCGCTACATAATTTCTAACGCATCTTCACAGTGTAACTGTTCCCGTTCACAGCCACTATAGCTATATCGGCTAGGTCTTTAGTTAACCGTACGAAGTATTCCTCCAGCGCTATCAATTCTTCGTAGGTAGGTGAAGGCAAGAAGTATATCTCCTGAAGGTCGTTCATCACAACCAGATACTGTGATACCCTTGATACCATGTAATCGAAGAACTCCTCGCTGAGTATTTCAGCGACCTTTAACCATCCCTGATGAGCATGAGGAGACAAACATAGTATCCTAGCACTTTCACCATCAAGGTTGATGCCTACACACTCAACCTTCTGCTTAAGCTGGTACGCGTCGATTACATCGTAAGGCGTGGGTATATGTATGGGTACAGGATGCGTATGGAATGCACCAAGAAATTCTCTGCAAAATCTTGGCATCTTGACAATCTCTTCTGCAGGCACCTCCATAGGATAAGTGCCTACATACACAGCCGATTTACTACACATAGCATAGCTTTCCTCAGTGAGGTAGCTACTATGCAAGGGTACTCGGTTATTTTCGGCCATGTATTTTAGAAGAGGTTCCTCCCCCTCTTCAACACTCTTCAACACTATATCACGCACAATCAGATTACGTCTTCCTACGTAACTCGCTACCGGCGTAGTATCGATGATTATCGAAGCCAGTACAGACATAAGGTCTTCATCTAGCATACCTGTTCACAGGTCTTACTACTTTAGCGCCGGGAGTAAAAAGTAATGTTAGTTCTTCGAACCGGTTCTGCCAAAGCATTACACAAGAGAAATCTCTTTGTTACTGCTACTCTGCGTAGGGTATTTGGAAGAACCTTATGGAGAAGGAAGAACTCAGATCTGTGTTGCTTGCAGACCCTAGATTGTGCACGAAGTGCAGATTATGCGAAAAACTATGCCCTACATATGCTATAATCTTTGATAACAAGGGTACACTCGTGTTTCGCACTGAACGCTGTATAGCATGTTACGGCTGCGTAGTTATTTGTCCTAAAAAGGCACTTTCATTAGAAGTGCAAGCACCTGAGGTAGACCTTGACAAGCTTTGCCAGGAAAAAAGTAGCCGTTCCCTTATCAACTTTATACACAGAGAATGAGGATAAGCTCAGTAGCGCCAGCCTTCTTCACCTTTAATCCGACGGGGTTTAGAACTCATCATCTTCTCATTGATTCAAACCTCGACTATCTGAGGACATTTTAGTTTTTTGAGGAATTCCTCGAGTTTTTCTAGAGGAATTTTAATTGTGTAGAGATACCTCTTTGTTCGAGCTTTTACCTTAGCTATACCCTCTTTTTCAATTCTCTTTACTCTACATTCGCGAGCTCTCTCTGTTATTTTTATGAACTCCTCTTCGTTTGTCATGAATACAGGCATTCTTGCTACACCCCCATCTGTGTAAAAGCCTTCACACACCCTTTAAATAGAATTCGTTCAGTGGGTAACCGCTTCATCATCATTTCAAGTCCCCGAAAAATTCATCATCTCGATACTCCTTTTAGTTTCCGAGGCTAAAACACTGCTGACGTGATGTGGGATGCTTAAGTACTATGCTAAATGGAAAGATCTAGCTCTAAGAACCTTGGAAAGTGAAGTTCTTAACGTTAAGAAGTGTGAAGATGCTGAACTTGTAGTTGTTAGTGGCATGGGTGGCAGTGGTATCGTCGGCGACTACCTTTCGTCTTTAGCTGATGAAACAGGAAAATATCCCGTGTTCGTAGTTAAGGACTTCAGCATACCAAAGTGGATTGATTCATCAAGAACATTTATTGTCAGCATAAGTTATTCAGGTGAAACTCTTGAAACTATCAAGGCGTTCACCTACGTATCGGACCTTGCTAAGTGTATAGGCGTCGTAACCTCCGATGGAAAGCTTGCAGACCTTGCTAAGAGCTATTCCGTACCTCTCCTACTACTTGAGCGTGGATATGTACCACGTGCAGCATTCCCAGCTCTACTCTTCGGCACTTTCAAGCTTCTCCATGAGGTAGGTATCGATATACTGCCTCTTGATATAGTGAAACGTAGTGTTAACGCTATAGACATAGATAGGGCAAAAAGTATAAGTGAGAAACTTGCCTCTTTCCTTGTCACCAGCAAATATCCCCTGATTGTTGCGCCTTGGAAATACAGGGCTTTAGCCATAAGATTCAAGAACGAACTCAATGAAAACTCGAAGGTTCCTGCGAAGGTTGAGGTAATACCTGAACTATTCCATAACGATATAGTTGGATGGGAGCAGAAGAAATTCGCAGATAAAGCTATTCTAATCACAGGAAGTAATTCCATGAACAAGGAGCTTGTAGAGTTTTACCGCGGTTTCCTTGAAGACGTAGGGTTCGAAACTTTCGTATTGAAACTCGAAGGTGAAGACTACCTACAAGAGCTACTCTACGGCACTCTTTGTGCCGGAGTAGCATCAGTACTTCTAGCTTCTGAGCTAGGTGTCGATCCTCTGAAGACCCGATCCATCTCCAGTTACAAAAAGTTCTTGGGAAAGCTGGTATCATCAGCATAGGATTCCCTAAGTAATATAGGTGGTTTCTCTACCTGTTCTGCCCTCTTTTCTCTCTACACCTGCCCTCTCTACATATCTACGGTATAGGGATGCCGCCTCGCGCTCTATACTGCTTCCTTTGGCGATCAGCTCGTCTACCGATACAGGTATGTCGTGGACATGAGAAAGAAATTCCACTAAAGCAGCCGCAGCCCTATAATCAACTAACTCTAATTCTACTATGACCCTCCACGTCTCACCAAGAGCGCTAATAGCAGCTATATCGTATAGCGAAGCCCAGCCAACAACTATGCCATTCATTCCCGTTATAACTCCTTCACCGAGCTTAACTGCTCCGTAAGATACGTATTTCTCTACTATCTCAGCATTGTTACCTGCTATGAACACTCTACGTCTAGCTGAAGGATTTTCGAGATCCATGACAAATGCTGCTGTTGCTACAAGCTCTACTATCCCCCTTTCGCTAAGCTCCCTAACTATAGCATCACTAAGTTCGTGCTGATGGAGATCAGTAAGAGGCTGCGCATTCCCGGTAACCAGAACTATATCCTTATCCCTAACCTTAGCGTGATAAAAGTCAATGTGAATTATATCGGCAACACCATTCTTCTCAACCATTAGCTGTGCAGGGAAGCCACAGTGATACATAACCATGAATTTGCTAGCATTCAGCTTAGTTATCAAGTAGTCAACAGCTGTCTTACCCACAAGCCCCATACCAGGAAATCCTATAATAGCAACCCCTCTATCCAGTACAACATTCTTAAGAACCTTTCTCCGTATATACAATGTCGCCAACACCGCTAACCTCGACCTTAGCACAAGATATACCGGGCTAAAAACGTTTCTCTAAGCCAAAACCCTTTTATAAACCCTCTAACCTACAGGGGTTAGACTTGGTTTATGTATGTAAGAGATGTGGAAAAGTCTTCCGTTCGCGAAGAGCGTACGTGTTTCATATATTGGCAGGACATGGCAAGGTAGGAGGTGTAGCAACTACCAAAACTGATTATAGAAAAAGAGCGAAGTAAAGCTAAAAACTGCGGCATTAAGAATATGCTATCTGGTGGGCCCGTAGCTCAGCCCGGCAGAGCGCCCGGCTCATAACCGGGTGGTCGGGGGTTCAAATCCCCCCGGGCCCACCAAAGAATTGAGGTCCTCTCAACTCTTCTATAATGCTTATCCAAGTTCCATTCTACCCTATGATCACTATTCAAGAACGCTGCTTACTTTCTCAGGAGATATTCGTAGAACCCGTATCAGAGACCATACCGCATTGATATCGCATCTTAAATTCTTTTCACACTCCTTTATACAGTTCTATCATATGACCATTTTGTTCATTGAACGACTGCGGTATGTCCCTCTCAACATAACACGTTCGGGAGGCGTTCCCGATCTACATTAACGAGAGACGCACCATCCCTAAGGCTCGCCTTTAAGATAGCGCGGGTATTCGGAATGAAGAACGAGGATATTTTCATCTATGACGAGGATAATGACCCTTAGGTACTTGTAAGACTTCAGGTAACACAGGGTAAACTATGCACAAGGAGTGTGTACCAAGTTGAACCACCTAGCTAGGAGTCCAGTATGCACGTGTTAAGATATCTGAATGAACACTTGGACATAGTCTTCGAACACGTCATAACATATGTCCTCGAATGAACGCCGCATTAGCCAAATAGAACTCCTGCTAGCTCACCACAGGCAGATCCCCGAAGCATACAAAATTACAACACAATCCCGAATTCTAGATATTGCATTACACAGATATGCAGCCAGCCATACTCATCTCGAACCTTCCCATCTTCAACGCTTCCTTATGTTCACTACCACCGAACGTTTCCTTCGGGTCTACTATTATTAGTGTTAAGCCAAAGCTTCAAAGCCCTAGATTCATCACACAGAACAATTATCTTCCATAACCTCTACACCCCTAGCCATATACGGCAAAAGGAACCAGAGGATCTAGGATTAATTAAGATGAATACCGTTTCAGTAAAGGTCACGTTCATCATCCTTAGTCTTGCTTATCTCAGCACCGGTCCACATCATCATTAAGGAGCTCGCTCTCCATAATTTCATTAATTTGCTACCCATCTAATAACGTCTGGGTGCAGCTGTTGTTGAAGGAGAAAATCGTGATGTTTTTAATGCTTGCTCTAGGAGGTTTCACTACTTTGACATTCTCTAGTTTTACGGAGAATCTAATTCTTAGACATACCTACGTGCTAGGGATCTTGGTACTGATGCTTGTAGCACTCGTATCCACACTTATCGAGTTTAAGATTTTGGTGCTTACAACAGTATCGCTACTCTATCTGGTAAGTGTAATAGGTCTTATTCTCGAACTTTGTGACGTGCCTCCCTGCATTACAAGATCTTGGTACCCCTTTATGTACGTAGACACCAACACGTGCTCTACAACCCCCCATAGTGTTCTTTCACCGTCAATCCCTCAGATATTGGCTGTACTAGCTCTTCATCGAACCTATAAACTTTTGGTTTCGAAGCTAGGCAAGACAACAAAGAATATTCATGCTGATTCTACTAGGCATGAAACTTGCAATAATTCTACCGGCGAGATCGTATATCTTGGCAGCTTTAAGAAGCACGACGATGTCGCTTGAAGCTACGACAACATCATTATTTTTGCTGTGCGATATCAACGTGGTATCAACCTTTTTGGCAAGCTCGTAATGTATTTTCTTACCGATAAGTTTTCCGAGTATCTCCGCGGTGATCTTAGCATGTTTAGCACTATGGCTAACAGTGCTATCAAATACGAATGTTACGTACCTAACTGGGATCCTAGCTAGGTATTTTCCCATAATTTCTATAGCTGTTAGGAGATACTCCCTTTCGCCATGCCTTAACTTGGCTCCTCTGAGATCCCTCACAAAACCATCATCACAGATGTAAACTCCTTCGTTCTTCAAGGCAGCGATTATCGTTAACAAGACGTTGTAACCGTCCACTATAAGCTCAAAATTTGCCAAATCTACTTCCCGTAGATGTCGCAATGCTACATCTTGTACACATTTAGATGTGTGAACGCATCTATAAAGAAGCATTCTCTCCTTTTGACCCAGCATGTATCTCTCCGTTACAATGTTGAGAGCTGCCTGCTGGGGATAACCACGATCAAGAAGCCATCTGTAATCAGCAATAGCCTTGCACAACCTTCCGTTAGTAGCTACCCTGCAGAGGTGGGGAAAGCTTCCCGGAGGCAAACGTTGTTCCCATCACCTACTCCTTATCGATGTTTATAGGTTCAAATTCTATGTTCACAGCTAACCTGATGGCATGTTCATAGGGATTCCTTACTACAACAGCTCCGAAGCCCGGCGGGGAAATAACTCTATAGATAACTAATCCGCTCTCTTCATATGAAGGTAGCAAGACAAGTCTTGTACCATTACCACTCATGACAAATTCTACTTCTCTCGGCACATCGCCGTAGGTAGGACTTGATAACCTGATTCTCACTATTCCTAGGCAAGGAATAGAGAGAGGAGCTACATACACTCCACCTTGCTCAACTACTATCTGCGTACTGAATAATGCCCGTTTTTCGCATAGGAAGTTACGTTCCTTAACGAAGATGGTGGTTGTGATAACACCCCCTTTAGATGTGGGGAACACTAACGTTACACAGCCTCCTAGTAAGCTACCTATAAGGAAGAAAGCTAGGGCCACTAACCAAGGTCTTTCCTCTGCAAACTCTTCTAAACGTGTAAACATATCCCCTACCCTATTCATAATCAAAAGTTATATAACGTAGGTAACGAAGAAGCCGGCTGGTACAGTTACAAAATGTATGCGTTCAGACAAATCTTCTACTTCACATCTTCCTAAGATAGTTGAGGAACATTTCATATAATTCGTAAGCGCCTGTGAGGAAATCCCTTCCACCTTCAAGCACTTCGTTTATCACGCGCCGCGCTTCGGGGGCTGTCTTGAGGAAGTTATCATAGACTTCTTTTATCAGCGTCCTCGCAATTTCAACAGTCTCTATTTCTCTACGCCGTCTTCTTCTGGCATCTAGAAGTCCAGTGTCCCTAGCATAGCTCAAGAAATCGTTGATAGCTTCTACCACACCTTCTACTCCATCCCCATTTATGCTGTTGGTTCTTATTATAGGTGGTACCCAACCATTCCTCTTAACTCCCTCGAGTGCAAGTTTAAGTTGCATAGCAAACAACTCTGTTTGAGGTAAATCACTCTTATTCAATACATACACATCTCCTATCTCCATGATGCCAGCCTTCAACGCCTGTATATCATCCCCCATTAAGGGCTGCAGTATTACCACTACAGCATCTACAAGATCCATTATCTTCACATTCACTTGCCCTGCACCGGGATGTTCAATGAGCACGTAGTCAAAGCCAACAGTACAGAGAAACTCCATTGTGAGAACGGCCTTCCATGGAAGGGGTTCCTCAGGAGGTGTGCTCATGCTGCGGAAGAATGTCCTCTCGTCCAGCGTCCTTACACGAACCCTATTCCCAAGAAAAGAACCTCCGCTATAAGGACTTGAAGGGTCGACGGCAACTACAGCTACGCTGAAACCCCTTTTTCTCAGTACCTTTATCATGTGATTTATAAGGCTACTCTTACCTACACCCGGAGCTCCAGTGATTCCTATGACGAAGCTGCTAGAATTTCCTGTGAATAATCTATCAAAGTATTTCCTGAGTTTGCCAGGATCCTCCTCAATAAGTGTTATGACCTTAGATATCGACATAGCGTCCTTGGCATTAAGCGCTTTATCTATCAGATTAGAGAGTCTCAAAGCTTCTCTCCTCTTATCACTGTGCTTCATAGAGCTATGCATAGTTTAAAAAGCTAATAAGGTAGCTGACTATGGGGAGCTTTGCGTGTCTGCATCAACTCCTAGACTTGGAGATCGTAAACCAAAGGTTCTTGTAGCAAAATTAGGGCTAGACGGTCATGATAGGGGCGCTAAGATAGTGGCGCGCGCATTAAAGGATGCAGGATTCGATGTAGTGTACCTCGGCGTACATCAAACCCCGGAGAACGTTGTGAAGACTGCTATAGAAGAGGATGTGGATGCTATCGGCGTAAGCATACTGTCGGGTTCCCACATAGAGCTGGTATCAGAGCTTAGGAAGCTAATGAAGGAGAGAGGTATAGATATCCCTCTCATTGTAGGAGGGATCATACCGCCGTCCGACACCCAACTACTTAAGAGCATGGGTGTTTTTGAGGTCTGTGGTCCAGGGACGCCACTTCGCAAGATCATTGAAATCTACAAAAAAGCTATAGAGATTAGGCGAGGTGAGAAGATATGAAGATGCTGGGCCTAGATCACATAGCTATAGCTGTGAAGAATTTAGATGAAGCTATAGATACCTTCAAAAAGCTGTTGGGTGTAGACCCTGAGAAGGTCGAGGAAGTTACGGAGGAGAAAGTTAGGATAGCAGTCTTCGACCTAGGGAATGTGACCGTAGAGCTTCTACAGGGAATAAGTCCTGATAGCGCGGTGACACGCTTTGTAGAGAAGCGCGGTGAGGGTCTTCATCATATAGCTATCCGCGTTGAGGGTATCAACGAGGCGTGTAAGGAGCTGGACTCTAAAGGATTCAAGCTGGTATATCCTGAACCTCGTGTTGTTGCTAATGGCGAGCGCAAGATAGAGTTCATACATCCAAAATCTGTTCACGGAGTGTTAGTCGAACTAGTAGAGAGATTAACGAGATGAGGGTTCATGACCATGTGGGACCCCAGCTATATTGAGAAGTTGAAGCAGAAGCTAGCTGAATGGGAGAAAGAGGTAGTGGAGCCTATACTCAAAAAACTCCCTGAACGCAAACGCGAGTTCTTAACAGAGCAGGGATTCTCATTAAAGAGACTCTACACGCCCCTTGATCTAGCTGAAAGGAACTGGGACTACCTAGAGAAACTGAGCTTTCCCGGAGAGTATCCCTTTACCCGGGGCGTTTACCCAACGATGTACCGTGGAAGACCGTGGACTATACGGCAGTACTCAGGGTTCGGATCGGCTGATGACACCAATAAACGATACCACTACCTTCTCAAAATAGGGCAGACTGGGCTCTCAATGGCATTCGATCTTCCGACGCAACTGGGGCTAGATCCTGACCATCCACTAGCTTATTACGAGGTTGGCAAGGTAGGAGTTTCAATGCCTTGTGTAAAAGAGATGGAGATAGTGTTTGAGGGTATTCCTATGGACAAGATCACCACCTCCATGACTATAAACGCTACAGCGATGGAGATACTCTCGATGTACATAGTCGTAGCTGAAAGCAAAGGGATACCACGACACGTTCTCGGGGGTACGGTACAGAACGATATTTTGAAGGAATTCATTGCCCGCAACAACTACATCTACCCGCCGAATCCATCAGTGCGTTACGCAACAGACTTAATAATATGGGCCGCGAAAGAGATGCCTAAATGGAATAGCATCTCGATCTCGGGTTACCACTTTGAAGAAGCGGGCGCCACACCTGCTCAAGAAATAGCTTTTACGCTAGCCGATGGTATAGAATATGTTCGCTGGGTCCTAGAAAGAGGCAAGTCACAGGGGTGGCCCGAAAATGTGGATCAGTTCGCACCTAGACTGAGCTTCTTCTTCTCTGCGAGAACCAATCTGTTTGAGCAAGTGGCTAAGTTCAGAGCTGCTAGGCGTATGTGGGCAAAGATCATGAAGGAGCGGTTCGGCGCTAAGAAGCCACGCTCAATGATGCTCCGTTTCCATACCCAGACAGCGGGCGTTACTTTAACAGCGCAGCAACCTCTAGTAAACCTGATAAGAACCACCATACAAGCTCTCGCAGCAGTTCTCGGAGGTACGCAGTCGTTGCATGTCAATTCATACGATGAAGCGCTTTCACTACCGACAGAAGAAGCAGTAAAGTTATCAATAAGAGTCCAACAAGTAATCCTTTACGAGAGCGGAGTTGTCGATACTGTTGACCCGTTGGGAGGGTCGTACTACGTGGAGTGGCTAACCGATATGCTCGAGGAAGAGGCATGGAAGATAATTGACCAGATCGAACATGTGGGCGGTATGCTGAAGGCTATAGAGGCAGGGTGGCCGCAGGCTGAAATAGCGAGATCTGCTTACGAATATCAGCTCAAAGTCGAGAAAGGGGAGATACCTATAATAGGTGTCAACATCTTCGTCGAGGAGGAGGAGCCGCGGATACAGATGCTTAAGGTAGATCCCAAAGTCCGTGAGAGAGTAATAAGCAGACTCAAGAAGTTCAGGGAAGAACGCGATAGGGAGGCGTTAAAGAGAGCACTGGACGAAGTTAGGAGAGCTGCCGAGAAGGAGGATGTGAACCTAATGCCCTACATACTCAACGCCATTAAGTCCAGGGCTACTCTTGGAGAAGTCAGCAGCGTACTTAGGGAGGTATGGGGTGAATGGAGAGCTCCCGAAGTAATCTAGTTCGGTCATAATCAAAATAGCCTACATCATTTACCCAAGGCAGAATAGTAAATTAAGCCTCTTACTATCTAGATCCTTAGCTAACGGAGTTGAAACCATGAGCAGCGATATCGACAAGGATCTTGATAGGCTCATAGAAGAGATCGTGGAGAAGAGGGAGCCCTCTCTAACCACTAGACAATTAGGAAGAAGCGTAGGGGCACCGCCCAGAAAACTACAGGACATCACACGCGTTTCCACAGGCATACCCGAGCTTGATAAGGCATTAGAGGGAGGAGTGCCCAAGGGTAGCTGGGTTGCTATAACGGGAGAACCTGGTACAGGAAAATCCATTATGTGCATGCACTTCGCATATGCGGGGCTTAAAGTTGGAGATCCAGTCATATACATCACGACCGAAGCCGAATTCCGGGATGTTGTCAGACAAGCTAAGCAGTTCGGGATGGATTTTGAAGAGTATCCAATATACAATTTGGGCGGAAAAGAACCTGATGAAACTCCAAGGATAGTAGTCATCGATATATTCGGCTTGCTGAAAATGGCTAGACAGTTAAGTCTTGATAATTCTGAAAGTGATGTAGCAAGGAGAAGGAGATACGCTGCACTTGAGATACCAACTTTAGTAGCTGCCATTCACGAAGCATACCAAGTATTGGGGGTAGTCGACGAAGGAAGAAAATCGCCCCGAACCCATGTAAGGCTTGTGGTAGATTCAATGAGTGCTTTTTGGGCTGACAAACCTGCTATGGCTAGGAGGTATAGCTATGAGCTCAAAATAGCAACACACCGAGAAAATGTAACCGCATACCTAGTAAGTCAATACGCAATGACCACAAAGAGCTTGGATAGCACTACACCAGTACCGATAGTGTGCAAAGAGCGGATTGTGTTCACTGAGATAGGGGAGCTCTACAATAAGCTTGGGGAGCTCATGAAACTCTGCGGGCGTAACGGCGTACTTATGACGTACTCTGTCGATATCTCTAATGGAAGAGTAGTGCTGGGAAGGATACGTGGCGTCATAAGGCATTCTGCACCTAAGATTCTGTACCGTGTAGTCACAGTTGATGACAGAGAAGTTATAGTAACCTCTGATCACAGCATCTACTCTGTTAGGAAGGGCAGGCTCATTCCGGTGACCGCAGACACACTGAGAAGAGGTTCAAAGCTTCTAGCGTTCGACCGCGATAGCGGATCTAGCAGAGTTAAGGAGGTGGAAGTAGCTTATGTAGAGCCCGTCGAACCTACTACAGAGTACGTCTACGATATATCTGTCGAGTTTCACGAAAACTTTCTTGCAGGCAAAGGCATGCTGCTGGCCCATAACAGCACCTTTGGGTTTGGTTTAGAACACATAGCCGATGGTGTTTTCCATTTGTGGATGGAGGACGTTGAAAAAGCTAAAGAGGTAAGAAGATACTTCATCATAAAGAAGATGCGTATGACTAACCATACCCGGAAGGCGTTTCGTTTAGAGATCGTTGACGGTAGAGGCATTGTTCTCGAAGAGTTGTGAACGCTTCAGGGTCTCGTAACGTATGTCGGCGCGTCTGAAAGATTAGTTTCTTGACACGCTTTTAGCAGAAGTTCGTGTATCTCTTTGATCCTCGAGGCCACTACCGGGATTTTGTAAACTAGCCTGGTTATAGGAACAACGCCTAGATCCCTCCCTCTAAGATCCGTCATGAGGCACCCGCATGCACGTGAGAAACTATAGGCTGCAGCTATATCTACATTCCTGAGCTTAGAACATGCATCTACAAACCCTAAAGCTCTGCCTATAGCAGCGAGGTGCGTAAGCTCCATAGCTGCACTGCCCAAGCTCCTAACTCGGGTTCTTTTGCCATAGAGCTCCCAGAATTTCTCAAGAACCCGAAGCGCCCGAGGATGTTCAAAATATCCCACAATCACTTCTTCCGGTGCCAATGGTTTAGCGCTAGAACCGTTAACAAGACAACCTTCTTCATTGGAGTACGAGTAAGTGGTATCGGTGTGTACGGAGCGTACAACAGACGCCACTATATCTTTCATAGTGGCGTCTCGTTTGTAGTATGCTACAGCTATCGATACTGCGCACCACGGAATATCCGCGGTGAAGTTAAAGCTTCCATCTACAGGATCCACTATAGCTATGTAGTCTGGCTCGCTGCAGTAACTACGGCATCCCAATTCCTCGCTCACAACTAGTGTGCAGCCTATTCTATCTAGGATCTTTGAGAGTATGATCTTTTCAGCCTCTACGTCAAAGGCGCGTGCCTTATCTCCACCTGCATCACTCTCCATCACGATCTGTTTCTTCTCAACAAGTTCCGTCCTTAATCTACGGCTTACCTCCTCAGCTATGTCCTCCAATATTTCTCTAAGCACTACAGGACTAAGCTTCAAGACTGCTACCCCTTGCGTAGTTTATCATTTTGTTAATTTTTGTTAAGGTTTTCTCGACTAGTTCCTTCTCATCATCGGCGAAAGCATAGAGACCGTGAGGCACGTACATAAGATTCTCACAGCTCCAGTAGCTAACAGGTACATGCTCTAGCAACACGATCTTTGTATAGAAGCCTTTGTAACTTCCTATATACGCTGCAACTACAAAAACCCTATCGTCTTTTTTGACCATGAAGATCTCGCATGCAGTTCCCTCACTCATCTTCTTAACTTCAAAACCATACGCCTTAGCTAACTCTCCGAACTGCTTGTACAATTTCATCCCGAAACACTCTTCTCACAAACTCTTTTATATCGGGTTCTGTCCACATGTTGAGCGGAACAATGGTGGAAGCATACGAGGTTGTAGAGAAATACTATTCAAAACTAATATCCCTGCCCAGAACACCTGTGATAATATGCAGTATCATAAGCGTAACGCTACTGTTCTCCTTAACCTTCCGTAGATTTGAATGGATATCGAGACCGGAAGTATTCCTAGAGACGTACTTAGCATATCTCGCTTCGGTAATGTTACTCGTACTGGTACTGAAGGGTGTTATGAGGAACAGACACATAACGTTGAGAAGAATAGCAGGTGTGGTTTTGGTAGCATTACTCATCTATAGCCCAGTAGAAGTTATCGGGACTTACAAAGGTGTTCCCGGTTTAGGAATGGCCTCTTCAGCTGGATTCGTACTCTTTATCTTAACAGCGCTCAAAACCTTGTACTTAGCTATCCTCGCAACAGTAGTGGGCATAGGTTCAGCCTTGATAACTCTTAGCTTACTACTCTTTGCTACGAAAATTCATTCCTTCAACTATATCTACCACATAGCAGCAGGCTTATCATCATCTGCACTATTCTCGCTTCTTGTGCTGTACATAAAGCGTGTAGGCAAGAAGTACAGGCTTGACCCGCTGAATTTTGCGCGTGGATTCATAAATGTGTGGATTGGCGGGAGTGAAGAGTATCTTGAAAGAGAGTTCGCCCGTATCTCTCGATATAAAGACCTGCATATCGATGTAATTAAGTTCTGCAGAATTGGGAAAAGACCTATAGTGTTAGTGATACCGACGGTGCATTTCGGCCCCTTTAGAAACATAGGAAGTTCGGCTCTTCCATACTTCATAGACCGCGAAGCATCCTCTAAGGGGATGCATTCAATGGTGCTTCACAGTGCGGGTTCGCATGAACATAACATGGTACATTCAAAAGATTCGCAAGAACTTGCTAAGTACATAATAGAGAAGGCTCTTGGCGTGGAATGCTACGAAGAATTAGCAAATCCCTTTAGAGTACACGAAGACAAGTTTCAAGCGTTTGCAATACCTACCTCGCGCAGACTAATGATATTGATAACGAATCCTGAGGAAGGTTCAGACGACCTTCCTCCAAGCCTTATCGACATAGCAAAGAGATTAGAGAATTCATCTAACTACAGCACAATCACACTAGTTGACGCTCATAACGTCAAGGGTGAGAGGCCCCGCAGAATAGAGATACTTGAGAAGTTAATCCTAAGGTCGTTATCCACAATTACGCCCGTATGTCGCAGCTCCCGTGTGGGCTTTGCAGAAGTTGAGGTTAAGGGACATGTAGTTGGTCTATGCTACAACAAGCTCAAGCTCCTCCTGATAGAGTGCGATGGCAGCGAGTATGCATTGGTTTATGCCTATGGCAATAACGCTGAGCCTAAGGTTAGACGAGACGTTCTTAAGGAACTTCATTACGCTGGGATTAAGGATGGAGAGTTCATAACTCCTGATGACCATACATGTGCTGCCTCAGCCATGGACAAACCTTACCATGTGATCCACTCATCAGAGGCAATAGTATCTGCTGTACGTGAGGCACTGAAGCTCGCTAGGCGGGATCTTGCTCCTTCTAGGGTAGGGTTCCGCAGGCTGAACGTGAAACTCGAGGTTATGGATGATAGTGTATGGAAGCTGATAGCTCTACTCGAAGCTGTCGGTTCCTCACTTATGAGATTGTTGCCACTAGTAGTAGTAACTTCAATATTGGTACCCTGCGTACTACCTCTCCTCTGAGGCACAACTACAATGGATACAAAGCGTGTTCCAGACTTGCGTCTCACACCTTATAAGTAATGAATTAGCTTCAGTATTTCTAACGAGTGTTAACCATGGAGTTTACGGTAGATGTAGTTGTTAAGTACCTAGGACAGCCACTTAGAGATATCTACGGGAGAAACATAGGTGTTGTTACAAGCATATACAGCGATGTAGATGGTGTTGTGAATTCTGTTGAAGTCATGACTAACGAGCTAATACACGAAACTATCCCTGCCAAGAGGTTTGACCTGACAAGCGATGGTCTTAGACTGCTACCCGAGTGGCTTGTTGAAGCTAAAGAAATCGAGAAGAGACTAGACACCGTTAGAAAGAGGCTTGCAGCTGTTGAGGAATTATACAGAAAGGGCCAGATCCCTAGCCACGCCTATGAGGAGGTGAAAGGGAGACTATCTGAAGAGATGGACAAACTTAGAAAAAGAGCACGCGAGGCAAAGGAAAAACTTCGTAAGAGAGCAAACGACCTTGAGAACATGATAATCCATATAGAGAAGGCTATGACTCATCTGCTAGTTAGCTACACAGCTGGAGAGATCCCTGAAACCCCCTTCAGAGCAGCGATAGATAAGCTAAGGTTTTCCAAACAGTGTGCGCAGAACGAGAAAAAAGATGTTGAGAAACACATAGAGCTCATCGAGAAACTTGAGTTAGAGGCCGTCAAGAAGCTGGAGGTCTCAATCGAGGAGGGTGAGAAGGAGTCCGCCAAGATGCCCGCAGTTCCAGAGAAGGCTCCTTCAGGATCATCCAGCGGTCCGGTGGTAGTTAAAGTGGTGAATGCCTAGAGAGTAACAATTTCTAAGGTGTTCAGTTGTGGCAACCCCAATACTTTTTGATGGTAATAAAGGGGGTCTACTCTCAAAGTTATTCAGTATCTTCGGAAGTAGTAAGAAGGCGGAACGCGGGCTAATAATGGTAATAGCTGCTCTCAAAGACTTCAAGGGCAAGCTTGAAGAGATGAGACGACGTCTGGAGGATAGGCATAACGAACTACTAAGTGAAGCCATAAAGGCTTGGACCCAGGGGAATAGAGACAAAGCATCTATCTTCGCAAGCGAAGTCATAGAGGTGAGAAAGCTTATAAAGAATATCAATGTTGCCGATCTAGCCATAGAGAAAGTGATTCAGAGATTGAGGACTATAGACATCGTGCGTGATACTATGAGCTTGATGACCGTGGCAGAGATACTCAAAGGACTTAGAGCCCGTCTATCAACGGTAATGCCCGACATGATCTCGGCGCTTGATACTGTGATAAGCAATGTCAACTCACTGGTATCTTCAACACGCGTACCTGAAACGGGTCTGAGCCCCTCTGCTGTAGTTGTTAAGAATGCAGAGGTCGAGGAGGTGTTAAAGGAGGTTGAGAAGCAAGCCGAGCAACGGACATTAAAAGGACTAGGACCTATGCCTGAGGTCATCGTGAGGCTTGCACAAAGCGAACCTCGAAAACCGTACATGGACAGTGGTAGAAGCAGGGAGGTAGAGCCCTTACGTGTAACCACCGTGCCCCCGGTACCTGCTCAACCAGCATCGTTCCGGGCTTTCGGACATGGGTACGTATTCTCGCACAAGCAGATGATGCTGGAAGATAAGGTTTATGAATATGTAATAACGCATGGTGGTTTCATAGATGTCGCAGATTGTGCGTTGCGGTTCGGAGTAAGAAAGGAAGATGTTATTGAAGCACTTAAGTCGCTCGAACGTAAGGGTTTGATAAAACTTTCTTAATTCATCTCAAAAATATTTCCACATTTGTTTAGCGAGGTGGAGGTTAATGTCTAGCCACAGCTATCTAGAAGCTCTTGCAAAGAGATACCTCAACGAAGCTCTTATCAATGAGAAAGCTGGCAACTACATCGACGCAGCAAAACTATACAGAAAAGCTGCTGAAGTTCTAAAACTTATTGTTGCTCATAGACCAGACGATCCTTTATCACCTACATACCGCGAACTTGCCGAGAGCTATGAAAAGAAGGCTCGTGAACTTGAGGAAAACTCAAAGGTGAAAGTCCCTTCAAGTTCCGTTGAGGACGAGGATAGTAAATTAATTGAAGATCTCATAGTAAAGGAGAAACCTGATGTATGTTTCGAGGATATAATAGGTCTTGAGGAGGCCAAGCAGGCGATAATGGACTCGATCGTATATCCAACCAAAAGGCCAGACCTCTTTCCGTTAGGATGGCCTCGCGGGATACTACTTTATGGGCCTCCCGGATGTGGAAAGACTTTGCTAGGCGCTGCCGTAGCTCACGAAGTGGATGGGGTGTTTATCTATGTCAGCGCAGCTAATATAATGTCCAAGTGGTTAGGGGAGGCAGAAAAGAAGGTTTCAGCAATGTTCAGATACGCAAGAAGTATCAGCAACGAACGGAAGAGACCAGTCATAGTGTTCATAGACGAGTGTGACGACATCCTGGGAGTATATGAGCAGGAAATAGGTGGTGAAGCTCGTGTCAGGAATCAGTTCCTAAAAGAGATGGATGGTCTGCTAGACAAAGGTAGGAGACACTTCGTTTACGTAATAGCAGCAACAAACAAACCATGGAAACTAGACATAGGTTTCCTAAGAAGGTTTCAGAGAAGAATATACGTTCCGCCTCCCAACAAAGAGGCTAGGAAAGCATTGTTTGAGCACTACACTAAAGGCTTGAAACTATCAGAGGATGTCGATTTTGGAACATTAGCAGAGAAAACCGAAGGTTACTCAGCTAGCGATATAAGAGATGTTGTCATGGAGGCACACCTCATAACCGTTCGAGAATTGTTCCAACGGGGGGAGATTTATGGACAACCCAGACCGATAACAATGGGTGACTTTCTAGAAGTTATCAAGCGTAGGAAACCTAGTATATCTCCGCAACTCCTCAGACTCTACGAGGAGTGGCATTCAAGGTTTGGTACTTAATCTTTTACCACTAGGTCCCACGTTTTCCTCCTGATACTTCAACTGCTTCTAGCAAGTCAGGAACGAGTTTAAGTACATCATACTCAGAGACTATACCCAGGAGTATACCTCCTTCACCTACAACAGGTATGTGACGATGGCCAGTACTGCTCATCAATATAACAACGTCTCTTATCGGTGTATTAGGCTCTACTATCGTAACAGGTTTAGCCATTATATCACTGACCCTCACGCTCTGCGGATCTAATCCGCGGGCAACAACCTTATCAACAATATCACGTGCTGTTATAATACCTATTACCCTTCGTTCGTGATCCACAACAACTAGCGAGCTAACATCACGCGCTGCCATGAGGCGTGCAGCTTCAACGATCGTTGCCTCCGGCTCTATTGTTATTGGGTTAGGCACCATGATGTCGCCAGCTGTGATGCTACTCAATATACATACCCACTAGACGAATTACTCGCCTAACATAAAAGCTGTATCTATTCACCCACATTCTTAGCGAATTTAACCTGCTTTATCTTACTACGTCCAGGAATTCTGACGAGTATGTCATCGATAGAAACAGCTTTCCAGCAGTGTATAAGTTCTGGGAACCTATTGGCAAATTTCTCGAGAATCTTCTTCGCTATTTTTGAAGGGTCTTCACCTCCAGGTATTAACACAAAGTAACCAAGAACTTTGTCTTCCAACTTTTTTTCAAGAGCTTCTGGAAGTCCGACTACAATACGGACACACCACTCTGTTTTCTCAAAACCAATAGCTAACTCCAGTCTAACACTTCTAATCCAGTTCCTCTTCCCATAAACCATGAAGCCTCCTCGAGGTATATACTCTCCTGAAGGTGGAGACAGAGAAACTTGGCTCCCATACACCCAGTAAACATCCACACTCCCCAGCCCAGCCTTCCACGCCTTGCTGTAGCATGCAGCTAAAACCGCTGCCTCTTTAAGCGACGCTTCGGTAGGATTCTGGTCCCCTGTTTTTATCACGACTGCTGAACCTCCATGAATATCTGCATGCATGACCACATCACGAGGTTCAACATACCTTCTTATAATTGCTCTATTCTGACTCGCATCCCTACCCCCTATGACCAGATACCCGTCCGAGGTTATCATCCAGTGAAATCTCTCGAACCATTCACTCTTCTTTCTAACGAGTACTCGGCTTCTTTCTACTTCCACAACACGTGTTTGTTTAAGATCCTCAACCTTTCTTAGAAGCTTTTGCTCCTCTTCTTCTGCTCTCTTAATATCCTTCTCGATCTCTTTCACTTTCTTTCTCAATTCACCATATAATTCAATAGCATTCTTCCTAACATCGATGTCCACCTCAACATCTTTAATTCTCACCCTAACCTTGCCCTTCTTAGGATTAACCTTAACCACACCGGAACACGTTTTGACGTAGTCCCAATTCTTACGCACACCCTGACGCACACATTCAACAATGTTACTAAACTCAATGAAGTTTTCCTCAATTATTTTTAGGAGCTTCGATAATCTCTTGAGTTCATTTCTCCGCTCAATAACATTCTCTTTAAGCTTTTCTAAACTTCTTTCTAATTTAGCTATTTCCGATTCCAAAGTCGATAGTCTCTGTTTAATAACCTCCTCTTCCGTAACCTGCGAAAAGTATGCATCAAGCGCATCATTAAAGCTAGTAAATCTTTCAATAGTTCCTTTAATGTGTACTGGTTCATAAGGATAAACGCCTACAGGTTTACCTTCAACAAACACCATGCAAGGTCTAGGAGATGAAGGGGTATGCAATAAAAGTTCACGTGCCTTCTCAACGAGACAACGTAGTTCATCTAGGTCTGCTCTAGGTTCAGAGTGCTTATCTAATCCGCACCTAGCAATCACCTCTTCTGCCAGTTCTCCGGGGAGTCCCCAACCTACTACAACACCTCTAACGAGATCTTTTCCTTTCTTCAGAAGTTTTGATAGATCTTCGAAATTCATATCGTCCCTCAACACTGCTGATGTACGTAGCGGTGGGGGTTTGTATTCTGCACCGCTTTTAACAACCCTATCCCTCATGCTTCTAGATTCTGTAACTAGCTTGATCCTTCCCTCTTCGTCTACAAGAGCTATAACTCCTCGTGGAAGGAGCTCTACTACGATTTTCGAAGTTTTGCTACCGCACTTGATGTGTATGAACACTATTCTTTCGTAGTCAAGCTGCTCTACTTTCTCTACACGGCAGTCTCTCACAAGAGATCTCCACAGCGTTTGAATAGAGCTATAGTGCTCAGACGAAATAGTCTTGACTCCTTCCATACCTTTAACAAAGCTGATTCTTCTTCCTGCTTCTAGTATCAGGTAGAGATGCTGTGCTTGGCATGTTCTTAGCTTAAGTAGGAGCGTGTTCTCCTTCACTATGTAGACGTTGTCTATGTACGCACCCTCTAACAACTCTCCGTTCTCAGCTATCCAAACTTTAATATCAAGCGACGTCATTGACGTCTTCACGGGGGTCACCCTCTATGCCAGTGCACCTGCTAGCATTAGTAAGAAATTGGTTCAGATCTCTAAAACCTGAAGACCGTTTACTCACATACCGAGGATTACTTGGAGTACTCATAGGCACACTGCTCGGGGTAGTAAACAGGTTTATGTATATTGGCAACTTGTTTCACACTCCAGGATGGATCCTAAACACAGCAATCCTAGTAGCTGTGTACTTAGGTACTATACCCTTCGCCACAAAGCTAACCCGGAGGAGGTTCGCCATTGTAGGCAAAGGATGTACAGTCTACCTATCAAGCGCTCTCATAACATACGTCCTCGTCACCTCGTAGCAGCCGCTGCTCATAGAGTAACATACCCTCAGCTACTATTTTGAGATAATCTTCTGGAAGTACTGGTCTTCCGTTGACCGTAGGAAATGCGTATGGGAGCTCTATCTCGCCTTCTATACCTCGTCCAAGCCTAAGGGGTATTCTGATGCCCTTCGTTACTTCTATCAATTCCAATTCTTTACCTAATATAACTTCCTTTAGTACGTATGCTGCACCCGCTATTGTAAATTGCCAAGGACCAAGGCTTCTCTTGAAAGCTCTGGGCATCTTAGATGAAATATGTGTACTCGTCCTTCTTTTTGGCGGGTTATCCCCCATTATACCCCCAATAACGACATACCTTACTTTACCCAGATCCTCGCACCTTAGTGGCTGGTCTGCCCAAGGATCTAGCACAAGGACATCATCTCTATTACTTAGAACCTCTGTCACACTTTTCTCCACAACCTTGCCTAGCTCAGATAGCGCTCTTCTATGGCGTGGATCCTTAACATTTGTGAATACCAGGTCTCTGCGGAATAACCTTGCTACATAGCTATACTCGCTCAGTATCCATCTGTTAAGGCAGCTCTCCAGATGTTCTATTATAACTGTAATCCCCTGCATTAGGTCTCCTATAGAGTGATACACAGAAAAGATTTAAATCACTAGATTCTTCTAGCTCTTGAATAAGGGATACGTCATGAGCAGTACTTCGAGACCCAACGTAACCCCTATGAAGGTGTTGAGAAGCGCTACTAACAAGGTCGTGATGGTGAAAGTTAAGGATGGATACGAATTCGTGGGAAAGCTCGTGATGACAGATCAGACAATGAATGTTGTATTAGAAGATGCTACAGAATACTCTGACGGCGGCGAAACTGTGGTTGCACGCTACGGGAGGGTGCTGATAAGGGGAAGCCAAATACTGTACATATGCACAGACTATCTAGAGGCACAGATGAAGCAGTCACTAACCACGAAGTAGGAAGTAGTTGCTTAGGTGATTTACTATGAGCAACCAGCAACGTAGAGGAAGACTTTCCCCACTCAGAAGTAGGACGAGACTACCGCGCAGATGCCCCATAAGCTTCGAGTTCGATATAAATAGAGTTGAGTGTAAGGTTTGTCCTTATTTCGATGCCTGCCTGAGAGTCTACACATTGGCTAAGCGCATAGCACGTGAATAACCCAGCGTGTACAATAGTGTAGGAGCCTAATATCGCGGAGCAGGAACGATAAGTATATAGTTATGCAGAGAGGAAATCCCAACAGATATCATTACAAGCAGGTGGTGCAGATGGCCAAGAAAAACATAGTTATTTCAGAATATAGATGGCCCGGCGTAGAGAGTCTTAAAGTTGAAATCGCTGAACGTAAAGGAGTCGGCCATCCCGACTACATAGCTGATGGAATTGCTGAAGCTGTTAGCAGGGGTTTGAGCAAATACTACATAGAGAAATACGGAATGATTCTTCACCACAACGTGGACAAGGTACTCGTTGTCGGAGGACAGGCAAGACCTGTATTTGGAGGTGGCGAAGTACTCCACCCAATATACATAATCGTATCAGGAAGGGCAACCGCCTTCGTCAAAACAGCTTCAGGTATGGAGTTTGTGCCCATAGGCAGAATAGTGTTAGAGTCTTCTAAGAAGTGGATTAGAGACAACTTCCGGTTCCTAG
>Ga0180301_10000065_pt1 | contig 68976 bp, 78 predicted proteins | sample GuaBasSediGuay16_FD_121797 | JGI IMG/M metagenome (GOLD analysis project Ga0180301, IMG submission 121797) | Subseafloor sediment microbial communities from Guaymas Basin, Gulf of California, Mexico - Guay16, Core 4569-2, 12-15 cm | ecosystem: Environmental > Aquatic > Marine > Hydrothermal...
CCAGAAACCAACGGGATCATTTTGTGGAGGAGCTTTCACATCTAATACATCGTCTATGAAGTAATTCATAAATTCGTCAAAACTAAATGGTTTTAAACCATAGAATCTACGAGCTTCATTAATTGCCTCAAAGAAATCAGTAAATGTATTCATAAGAGTTAAATCATAGTCTAAAAATACAAGTCTAGGTACATCCAAAATGATCATCTCCTTATATGGTCAGGTTTCGGGAGATTCCACATGATATACGGTATTCGGCAAATTCATCATCCCATACCATTATGGTGACTTATTAGGTATTAAGTTATACCTATATTAGGTTAATATATAGTTTTTAGAGGGATATATATGATTAAGGATAATAAAAAATATCAAATTTATTGCTCATTAATTAATGAAGACTTTATAGAATGTGTTGATGAAAATGGCAAAAGATTAAGTACTACTCTTGAAAAAATAGATCGAGACAATTTAATATTAACATATAGCCCAGACGAAAATGAGTTCAAATATTCCATTGAAATTAAATCTAGTACACTATATAGAATATTATGTAATGGAGAGGTTTTTTCCGAATTTACATGGGGAAGTGAAAGGTATACTAGATGGGATACTAGACACTATGTTAATAGATTAACATGTTTATTTAGTAAAAATATTAATTTAGTAAGGATAAATGAAGATCTCCTTGTAGGATTTAAGACTATATCAAACCACGATCTATTGAGTAAGGAAATAGATATCATTAATGAATGGAAGACTATATCAAACCTCAACGTGTACGATATGTACACAATTATTTATGATCTAGATATTCCAATAGATAAAATATCACCTCCTTTATTGCCAGGAAAGAAAATACAAAGTTTTACACAAAAACTTATTGAGTCAAGTATTTTTCTCAATATTCTTAAAGTTAATAAACATATTAACTGGCTCATTGACATATTAGCGAATGCTATTATTAATAAAAGATATCCATACATTCTCTTGGCCTATATGGCTTTTAGAGAGAATATGTTGCCGAAGATTTTGTCCAACAGCGAATTGTGTGTTAAATATAGAGAAGACTATGATCATGTAGTAATTAGTAATAAATGTACTAGCAAGCTAAAAATGTTCATTATAGGCTCAAATGGATTTTTATATACGGTTTTAGATAAAAACAGAGACTATAAAATGCCTAGAGAACTTATTGGTTTAATTGAGAGAATAATAAGCTGGCGATTATCATGAAATATATTGACATGCATAATCATGGACATGAACTTAGTGAAGACATTATCCTAAGGTTTAAAGATGATTATATCCTTGTAGTAGTATCAGATGATCTTGAAACTAGTCATAAGACTATTGAACTTTCCAAGAAATATAATTTCATAAAACCATGCATAGGCATTCATCCATGGAACATTGAAGAAGCGTCTAAGGAGGATCTTGTGAAAGTTATTGAGATCATTAACAATGAGGATATAAGGTGTCTTGGGGAAGTAGGACTTGATACAAGGTTTGTAGCTAAAACAATTGATAAGCAGAGGTTGTTCTTTAGGAAATTCCTAGAACTGGCACGTGAATATAATCTGTTACTTAATCTTCATACAGCAGGTACTTGGAGGGAGGTACTTGATCTGCTAATTAGATATGATATTGACAGGGCTTATTTTCACTGGTATACTGGGCCACTAAATCTTCTTGATGAGATCGTGGATAAAGGTTATTATATAGGTGCTAATCCGGCATGGAAAATTCAGGCCAAACATAGAAGAGTCTTAGAATATGCTCCACTGAATGTTATCATAACGGAAAGTGATGCACCATATAAATACAGAGGTTTAGAAATGTCTCCAGAACTCATTAAGGATACTGTTAAATTTCTGGCTGAAGCAAAGGATATGAGAATGGAAAATGTTAGAGCAAGTATTTACAGAAATTATCTCAGACTTTATAGATAAGAGAGTTGCCTGATCTATCTCCTTATATACCTATTTTCAATACCATGTACATTATTGCCTAAAACACTCAAAGTCAGATCCTCAAGCTCAGCAATTAATATATTTCTTATTCTTAATAGATTCCTTAGTTCACAATAAAGGGTTCTAGCATGTGTTCCATCATCTTTCTCTAAACGATATCCTATATACTCTATTCTTCTTTCAATATTCATTAGATATTTTCTAAGTATATGCCTTTTAGCATGTACCGAAAACAAATCATTAACCATAACTTTCCACACCTTATTGATTGTTCTACAATAATTTTCTTTAAAAATAGTTGACTCTATAACAATCTATATTTTGATAATACATTATAAAAAACACTATGTACCAGTAACGCCTGCTTCCGGAGTAATAACCTTCGGGGCTTCTAGTAGATCAAACGTAATCGATATAATAACGTGATTTTCCTTAGGTATAACGACTATCTCTGTATCGGGATAGTGTATTGTTATATTCTTTGGAAGGTCATAGCCTAAACTCTTGAGAATAAACGATACCGTACGATATATATCAAATCCTATTCTTGTAGCATCCTTTATCTTTGAGAAGCCTATGTCTAATGGCGCTGCATAATCAATTATTCTTCCCTCATTATCCATTACAACAACTATTAGGGTTGAGGTCATATTTGGTAACCCCATTAATTCTGCCCTGTATCTCAAAGAATTATGTAGATATGGGTTTCCTTTAAAAGGGAGTTAGTGGGTATTACTATAAAGCCTATATTGGAGTTAAGGGAGTAAAAGATAGATAGTAGGGGATTAGAGGTATGGGTTTAGCCAAACTTTATGGAGCGATGATGGTGACAATCCTATTTATTACAGTGGTTGCCGCTTTAGTATTCTATGGAATAATGGTTTTAATGGGCTCGCCTTCGATAACAGCCTTAGCGATATTCATAGCAATATTTTATCTATTCCAATGGCTTTTATCTCCATACATTATCGATGCTATATACAAGGTTAGACCATTGGAGCCTGGAGAAGAGGAATGGTTGCAAAATGCAATTAGGGACATTGCTGCCCGTAGCGGCATCAATCCGCCTAAACCCATGATCGCAAATATTACAATACCTAACGCATTCGCTTATGGAAATCCTTTAACTGGCTATCGAGTTGCAGTTACAAAGGGATTGCTTAAATTAGACGGTATAACAAGAGATGAAGTTATAGCTGTTGTTGGTCATGAAGTAGGACATATAAAGCATCGTGATGTAGCTGTTATGATGTTAGTAGGGCTTCTTCCAGCCGTAATACTTTGGCTAGGCGAGTATCTTGTTAGATGGGGGTGGCTTGTAGGTTTTAATAGTAGACGAGAAGAAGGAGCATTAACTCCCATAGCAATCGTTGGTTTTGGAGCGTTACTCGTACTAATAGGGTTTGTACTAAATCTAGGAATACTATATTTAAGTAGACTACGTGAATATTTTGCAGATGCTCATTCCGCATATACCGTTCCAAATGGTGCAAGAAATCTTATGAGAGCTCTAGCTAGAATCATGATTGCATCAGGATACTTGAAAAAGAGAGGACTTGATCCAAGTAAATATGGTCAATTAAAGGCTCTCTTCATATCGGCTCCTGAACAAGCAATTGATCCATATACAGCCTATTATTATGGCAGAGATATTGATAGAATAGTTGAGATTATCAAAAATGAAAAACCAAGTTTACTCAAAGAGATCTTTAGTACGCATCCTCATCCAGCTAAGAGGTTTAGATTTCTTGAGCAACTTATGAAAACGTACAGATAGGTATATACCTTCTATTAATACATATAGTTTTTTTCTCTAAAAATATTTATAAACTACTTTTTTATCGTACATTTATGAATAGATATGAGGTGGCAAATAACAATGATAGTAGAGTGGGGAGAATTAGGGTTCGAAGGCGAGTTCTTGGAACAGAGAGTTAGTATTATAGATACAAAAACAGGGATTAAATGGCGGGGTTCAGCAAAATCTTCGATCAATTTGAATACCCATATTCCAGTCAATGATATATTAAATATTGTGAGAAATGTTGTTGTAGATGCAAAGAAGGGTATTGATGGTATAAGAATATATAAATATAATAACGCTAAGATCCATGTTGTATTAAAAAGAAATGATAACTTCTTAAATGCCTCCAGCATTAAAATGAATATTGATATAGACGGTAAAAACATGTATTATATGGAGTTAGACCCTAAGATCTAGATTTTACTTACAAGCTTCTTGATTTCTTCAATAATCTTAGATTTCTCCTCAAGTTCTCTTTTGGTATTCTCTAATTCCTCTTCTAATTGCTTAACTTTATCAAGGAGCTTGTTTTTCTCTTCTTCAAGCTCTTTAATTCTTTTTTCAACATCTTCAGGTACACTTATGGCTTTTGTCGCAAAAGGTACCACAACCTTTAACTCGCCACGTACAAGTTTTTCATATGTTTTAAGAACTAATTGCCCAGCCTTTGTTTTACCTGTTAAATGAGCCCTAATTGATGTTTCACTTCTACCAATTTCATCAGCTATTTGCCCGATACTATAGCCAGCTTTTGATCTAGCTAATGCAGCTGCCGCAACAGCTAAGCTATCAACCCAAGTAGCTCTTTCTATAGGATCCCTTATAAGCTCAAGCACTTCAGGACTATATAATGTACCTATGATCAATGCCATTTCTAGTCTCTGTATATCCTTCTTACTTACTGGCGATACAGGTACATTACTTAAATCTATTGTTATTTTCTCAAACTTCTCCTCTCCTTCCACCTTTAACCACCGGATATATGTTTTGCTTTTGATCCTTATATTATTATAGTATATACCCTTGTTGTAAGCGATGAATATATATGCTTATCTATGGCCTATTACATAACCATATTTGGTTGTGGTGATAGTTTTGGCAGAGTATGAAAACCATATTATTGGTAGGAAAAAAGATCTACCAATATATTTGCCTATATACATCATATCCCCCGAAAAGAAGTCTGAGTGCCCCTACTATGAAACCATATATGTTGAGACAGAAGAAGCTACTACAGTATATGTTGCTAGATGTAAAACACAGAATAGATATTTAACAAGGAATCAAGTAGAGAAATGCATTAGTTATTGGAATGAATGCCCATTCTATAATCTAGTAGTTAGCAAGAAATCCTAGGTTTCGATAGCTATTTCGTCGATATAGCTTTTGGTTGGAGATTCTGATGGTGCCGATGATATCACTATTAGATCGACTAAATCATCTAAATTAGGTAAAGTTGTTTCATCATAGGCTATGTCCTTATTATTTATAGATAATATTGCTCTATTCTCATCAACAGAATAAAGAACAGTATATGTAACACTTATACCATGGCTTCTCGCTATCTTTACTGCAAATGATACTATATCTTCCACCATGTATCCCCATGGATTACATGGAACAATTAAAACTACTTTAGTCAATACATCTACACCTCAAATAATCGAATACAATTATAATACAGATTTAAATAAAGGGGCTCAAGAGATTCTCTAGAAAACTAGATCTTAAATCATCTCCTATATTGCAACATTACATTATAGATTAAGTGTATTTAAAGGTATAGGGGTAGGAGGAATAAAGAAAATGTTTATCTGCACATTATGAATCATCAATGAACTACTTAGTAAATAATGTATTATTGAAAAAGAATTGCACATGAAGCTCGGTTGTATTAAGAGGTATATTGAGTAATCCATCCATGCTAAAATAATCGCTAATAAACTTTAAAGTTACTAATATTGTATATGATCATATTGATGTGAATCATTTCTCACTTTTTAATTTCATGGCATACATATTTGTATACTACATGAGCCACTAAGTAAATAGTAATGGTGTAGCGTTAGCCATCTAATGTAGTGCTATATCGATAGCAATAGAATTATTTTTCCAGAAATAGATAATTATATTCCTAATCCCTAATCCTTGTTAGAACATACAGGCCCGTTATTACCGTATAAAAATACATTAAGACCCTAGAAGTGACAACAGCGGCGGGTTTCAGGGTTATTGTTAAACCGTATTCTACGGCAAATGCCCCTCCAGGACTTGGCAATGCTCCAAGAGCTAAAGCAAATAAATATGCTTGAAATGCCTGTAGTAATGATGTTCCTCCATATCCTATTGAGATTATGTAAATTACTGCCCCGGTAAGTAAATGCATGGCCACAGTACTGAGAATAATCATTACAACTCTATGTGGCCTAATTATGAATTTAGTTATTAACCTTATGGACTCCGTAAAGATATTGTACTTTTCTCTAATAGTCTCGGGTAGAAACTTTATTAAAAATTGAAAGAGTTTATCAATAATTTTATTCCTATAAACTACACCCAGGAATAATGTGGTCCATGTAAATAATACGAAGGCCGAGACCAGGATAACAGGTAAAGACATGAGTAAGTAATTTATTGAATAAATGATTGCTAGCACATTTATAAAGATTATATCAATAAATAACTCATATATAGCTACAGCGAATCCAGTTGCTATATCATCACCTGTTTTCTTTGATAGATAGTATGCTCTCGCAGGTTCGCCTCCCATAGCTGATGGAGTTAAATATGCAATAAGTCCTCCTAGTAAACGAGCATATAAGTAATCCAATAAACCCAAGACCTTACCACTTACTGATAAATGTATAATTTTTAATCTAATTCCCGATATAATCCATGATAGCGTGTATATTATTATAGCCAATGCGAGGATTAACGGGTCTATTGATAATAGTATTGCTGGATCTATACCGAAGTAAATTGTATACAAAATTATTATGACTATAACTATCGATAAGGTAATAGCAATTTTCCATGTACTAAGCTTTATCTCGCTGACCACAATAAACACCATTAGACTTTAGTAACTATTATATCATTTCATACATTTTTTTCAAGACCTCGGGATTAACTACCCCATAACGTATAACTTTGAAGCCTTCAGTTAAGTCTATTACTGTAGAACCTATACCCAATGGTGAGTAGCCTGAGTCTATATAGAGATCGATTAAGTCACCAAGCTGACTAAATGCCTCATTAACTGTTCTAGGAGGTTTAAGACCACTAATATTAGCACTAGTACCTGTAACTAATCCACCTACTTCCCTAGCAATTGATCGAACTAATTGTGATGCTGGTATTCGAAAACCCACTTTAAAAGTTTTTAAATGAACATTCTCGGCTATCTTAGATTTACGATCTAGTTTTAGAATAATAGTTACTGGGCCATATCCTAACATTTCTAGAAATTTAATGATCCTATTATCTACGATGACATGCTCAATTATCGAGTCAATACTATCGGCTAAAAGAGGTACAGGCTTCCCTACTCTCCTTTTAACCATGTAAACTCTTTCAACGCATTTATATTGGAATGGATTAGCAAAAATACCGTATAAGGTATCTGTAGTTCCTACAACTAATTTACATTCTAAAATAGTATTAACTGCTTCCCTAATAACTTCTGGATCGGGTATAGTATAACTTGTCTTCAATACCTTAGACATATACTTTCATCCTTATGATTATTGAACTTGATTCATTCTTCTTTATACTTGTACTTAGAATTTCATATAAATATATAAATCCAATATATTATTTACTAGGTAAGGTATAGATAGGACGGTTAATGGAGTATCATTAATTAATAAAAGGTGTAGAGGTATGAGTTTTTAGCTATAGTGAAGAAGCTCTTCAAAAACTAAAAGTCGATCGTAGGCAACTTAAGGCAATAATCCAGGAACTTAAAAAATGGAAAGCGCCTGCAACAGTATTGCTTAGCCTATATATTCCTCCTGGAAGACCCATTAGTGATGTACTTAGTTTATTGAGACAAGAATACGCTATTACCGATAATATTAAGTTAAAGAAGACACGCAATGCTGTTCAAAGAGCGTTATCAGCTGCTATGGATAGACTCAGCAAGATACCAAAGGTACCAGATACAGGTTTAGCATTATTTTGTGGAGAAGACATGGATACAGGGGACTTTATATGTATAATGTTTGCACCCCCCGATCCGGTACCAGTATTTTTCTATCGAACTGACAAACAGTTCCATACAGAATTTCTTGAAGAGATGGTGGTTGAAAGTAATTTAGTTGGCCTAATAATTGTAGAACGTGATGCTGCAACTATAGGATTACTTAAAGGTAGTAGACTTGAGGTGTTGGAGGAATTAGAAGATTATATACCAGGCAAGCATCATCGAGGAGGCCAGAGTCAACGTCGTTTTGACCGTATTATAGAGCAGATGGTTCATGAGTTCTATAAACGTGTAGCTGATCATGTTAAGGAAAAGTTCGAACCATATCTAAATCAGGGTAAATTGAAGGCAATATTAATAGGTGGTCCAGCATATTCTAAGTATGACTTTTTAGAAGGCAATTATCTTGATTATAGACTTAAACAACTTGTGCTTCCAAAATTAATTGATGTAGCTTATCAAGGCGAATCAGGTTTACGTGAAATGGTTATGAAAGCAAGTGATATATTAAAAGAACAAATGTATGTTGATGCTTTGAAAGCAGTTGAAGAATTTAAACTACACTTAGCTAAAGATGATGGCTTAATAATCTATGGTGAGGAGGAAGTTAAAAAAGCGCTGGAAATGGGCGCTGTTAAGATCTTAATTATCGATGAAGATAGACCAGATGCCCATGAATGGGCTGAATTAGCTAAGAAATATGGAGCTAAACCAGTTTATCTTAGTGAAGACATTCCTGAAGGAGCATGGATCAAAAAGACCTTCGGAGGAATTGTTGGTATTCTTAGGTATAGAATCTATTAATAATAAATTCATTAATCAAAAACCTTTATACCTCTAACAACACAATATATCTTGTAGACCTGGTTTTTCTAAGTAGGTGTAGATGGGTTTTGAAAATGATTGTGAAGCTCTCACCTTCTGAGAAGAGAGATCTTGTAAAACTAATTATAGAGGCTGGGCTTGAAGAAGAGCTCGTTAAGTGGCTTAAGCAACAAGGATATAACCACGTCTTTGGAAGATTAGATAATATTCCGGATGAACTCGTTGAAGCTTTTGTAAGAGAAAAGAAATTAAGGGATCTTGGAGAAAATGAATACCAAATCTATTTCGAACTTAAAGATGTTGAGCCTGAAACTAAAAGAAACATTATTCCATCGAAGAAAAATAGGAAATCATTTCATACACATTCCATGATCTATTAAAAATGATTATTCAACTCTTTTTCATATAGTTCAATAAACTCCTCAAAGACTACTGTTAATAAATTGTTATAATGGCCGGGAGTAGACCCGTCCCGAATTCATCCAATACCCCCGGTACTCGGGGGCGTCTACGGGCCACCGGGGTCTACATTTTGAAATTTTAGGAATAAGTCCTTATTTAATTATTCCTTCTAATACAGTAATTAAATTTGTCTTGTACGGATTTTTCTTGCTCCCCTGGGTTTAGCTTCTATGAACTCAGGCTCTATAACAGGGCCTTGAAGTTCTTGAAGTATCAGTTCTATATCAGATATTCTATTATCAACAGAATCCATAAATTCCCTCATCTTTATCTCATTTTCTTTAATCCTTAACTCAAGTAATGTAAGTTTTCTCTCAATATTTTCTATGTTATGCATGATAACATTTAATGTATTAATTATTTCCTCGTCTTTATTGTAGCCGTACTTTTCCCTTAACTCATCAAGACCTTTATTTATCATAAACTTTACAAGATCGGTTATTTGTACACCTAATGATTCAGAATATCTCTTAAGTTCCCTATAAATGCCCTCTGGAAGAGATAAATGTAGAGTTGGCATATGTATTCTCCTAATAACGACTCTATACTAGATATTATAAAAACCTAGCGTTTATATGTACAGATCCTTAATAGAGAATACAGTAATACAGAGAGTAACAAGAGTTATCTAAAAAGAGCCCTCTATAAAAATATTTGATAATATAGAGTTACCAGAGGAATCCTACATAGGTGATCAAGACGCCTATGCGAGTTATAACGTTCAAAGCAGACGAAGAACTTATAGAAAAAATAGACCGTGTAGCGAGAAAAAGTGGTAGGAGTAGAAGTGATATTATAAGGCACGCTATATTAACCTACATACATGACATAGAAAAGAGTCAGAAAAAGATTGCCAAAAGAAAAAACTGGGAAGGAATTAAAAAGAGAATCGTTTATGGTGTTTTGTTAAAAGAATAGGATAGTTCTCTTCAGTTTTCCCGTTATATTTGTTTATTTAAAGATTCGTATATAGAGGATTTGGAATATTTGTTCTGGATAAATATATTAATGGTGTTAAGCTTTAATGCTCACTTGATTTCTACAACGTTGTTTCTTGAAACTTTAATATTTAATGTTGCCTCTGCAATACCGCTACTGTATCTTATAATCCTCCTAAGACTATCATAGACCATCGATAAAGTCGTTTTTTCCAAATCAGTTATTTCAGTATCTCTTAGTATTTTATTTGATAAAAGTTCCTGTAATTTATTGACTAATATAGCAGATTCTCTGATCGTCTCTTCAGCCGTTCTTCGACTAAGCCTGTATATACTATCCATTGATTTAGTGAATAATTCAATAGCTTTTTCGCCCAAATCGGATATATTATTACAATATTTACACTTTTCAGGTCTTTGAAGTGCCCTACGAGCAATATTCACAGCATGATCGGCTATCCTTTCAAGATTCCTAGCAAGAATCCTGTAGTTTATTGTTTCAACAGGACTTGTTATTCCAAGACTATGCATTATCCTAATATCTAGGAGGGCTAGGGCTAGCTGCCGGGTTATCATAAAATGAAACCTATCGGCTTCATCATCTCGTTGTATAACAGCTTCAGCTAATCCCTTATTGCCATCTCGAAAGGCTCTTATAGCATCGTTAAGCATATTATTGACAATGAGATGTAATCTACGTATTGCTCTCATTAATGGGAGTTCTTCTAGATTAAGCAGAATTTTTAATACAAGGGTATTATAGGTTTCATCTACAACTTCTATGCCAGCAAGCTTTACGCGAGCAAGATTCTTTAATTCACTAATTTTTCTTGCAAGGCCTGGTATATTCTCTTTAAATGTCAAGGATATAGTGCTATAGCCTGCAAGATACTGTGCTACAACAACACGAAATATCTCTTCAATACCTACATCGGGCGATGAAATCTTTACTTCACTAGTCAATTGCTGGGACTCGGTATATATAGGCGTAATGATCAATTTATTCCCATGTTCATAAATCAATACATAATCTCCAGGTCTAACTCCAATACTATCAATCCACTCTTTAGGAAGAGTAACTATATATGAAGACGATCCTGTCCTTTGAACCTTTCTTCTTTCAACCACTTTATATACACACCCTTACAGTCTCTCCCATCTATATACATGTATAAATATAACATTATAATATATACTCTCCTATCAGTATAGATGAAGAAACAATTATAGATGTCTATCCTAATGTTAAGTAAATTATTTAAGATAAGCTGAAATACTGATAAGACTTATTCGAAGTAAATTAAATAGAGATCATAGAAAATAGTCGAAAACTTGTTAATGCTAGAATGCATTATGTGGAATCAAATCAGTATATCCAATATCTTTTAAAGCTTTAACCATATCTATCCATAATACAATCGCGTTAGAATATCGATTTTCTTCATTTAGTTCCAAAAGCCTCAGAATAATATTATATAATCTATCCGGTAATTTCCTCATTTTATCAAAATATTTTTGATCGAAATCCCTAATATAATCGTTAAGTGTAGCTATAAGTTCCGGTATAGATGATTTCTGCGTTAGTGAAGTATGCTTGTCAAATAAAGCCTCCAATTTATGAGCTAGTGGAACAAGATCGGGGTTATCCACTAGAAACACTTTTAACGGAGTCGATAATCCATAGTACCTTTTAAGTATAATCATATTAAGTAATAGTCTAGACCCTACTTTTGTGCCAGTAAATGCATAGTATAATGTATTCCCAAGACTATATAGATCATAGGAAAACGTTACACTTCCCTTAAGCAATGCCAAGGGATCAGCATATTCAGGCGTTGCTTTCTTTAATTCAGTCGTGTTTTCAAGAACATGAGGCATTCCAACATAGTCTGACAATACGGGCTTATAACCATATGGTTCTTTTTTACTACTTATAAGTAATATGTTTTGAGGTTTTACATCCATATGGATATATTTATTAATATGAGTAAGTGAAAGAGCTCCTGCCATACGTATACCTATAAATGCTAATTCACGGCTATCCAGCCTTTTCTGCCTAATACGTGCCTCTAGATCACCTTTATCTGCATAGTCTTCTATAATGATAGGAGGAATTTCTGAGTATTCTTCTTCAGAATACATATCACGTAATAGAACTATAGCTTTAGGCCTAAGGATGTATTCTCTATATACTAGTATATAGTCTGCAATTTCTTCACGATACCCATGACTTACTAATACTTTTCTAATGGTTTCTCTAGTACTAAGAGCTATTTCAAGAGTATTCAAAATACCCCTCATAATATCCATAAGAGATTCTATATTACCACCTATAGCTAAAGGCTTCCCATCACCAGACCTCTCACGAGGAACTTTAATAGCGTATTTTCTACCAAATATGTCGTGTCCTTCAAGAACATACATGTATGCACCCTTATCGGTTATTAATCTCTCGATTTTAATATTATACAACATTCTATTAACCCAGTAATAAGGGGGTTTATTCTTTCCCTTTTCTTCAGTACACCTCTCAATATGGATCTTTATTTGATCCGGTAGTACATTAAATGGAATCTCGCTAGCCCTTAGCTTTATTATTGGATTCTCCGATAAAAATGACCTAAGTACATAATCGGTAGCTGCCTGTCCAATTATTGGAGATCTATAATTCTTATGTTCTAAAATACAAGCTAACAAAAACTCTCCATATATTAGTACTCGAAGAACCCATCTATTCTTAAGCTCGGTTAACTTAGCATAAACAATACTTTCCTTCTGTAGTGCATTCATTGAATAAATAATTAGTTGTTCATAAGCGTCTCTATACTTCTTTCTAGTCAAAATAGTGTTTTTCTCACGAAGAATAATGTTAGAGAATATAATAGGATCACTAAAAGACTTACTCGCTTCATCGATACCACTATATACTATAAACTTCTTCACATCTACATATCCTCCATATTCCTAAGATGCAACGTTAATTAAATATGACTAGACAAATTATGTTGTTAAAGATGCCTTTAATACCGTTAGACCAACTAGAATCTCTGACCCATCTTTTAATTCCTGTGTTCCTTTACCACGGATATCTTCATTATCTACAATTGTTCCATTAGTGCTGCCTAGATCCTCTATAAACCACTTCCCATCACTATAAAAAATTCTTGCATGTCTACGTGAAACATAGGGATCAGGTATAACTATATCGTTAGTTGGAAACCTACCAAGAATGTATTCACCAGGTTTAAGAACCCATGACTGTTGTGGAATAAAGAAATTACTTCTAACTACTGTTAAATTTAACGTTGGGCCCTCTTCACTCATTCCTTTCCACCTGCCTCATTCATTCTACTATTTATAATACGGATACCGCGAGGCCAATTATTTTTATGGCCTCGGGTACTATACATTCTTTTTTCTATCCTATTTCTAATATTCAATGTTCTAGAATAAAGACTTTCACTTCCAATATGCGTTGTATCTTCAATAATTTCCTTAGGCTCCCTAGCTACCCCGAGGACTATTCCTATCAAGACAATCTTAATCATTTCACAATCTTTAAGGCTTTGACCTTGCATATATTGTTTATTGAGATAGTTATTGATAACTTCAGTATGCTTTCTGATTGTTGTTACTGCCATACTTTGGGATATTGATAGTATCGATATTGTTGAAAATACTAAATATTGTCTCTTGAATAACTTGAATTAAACATCTTATTTAACCATAACTTGCTTAGATACATCTAGATAATATGATAGTATGGGTGATAATAAAAATGAGGCTAAAAAGAATAATTATATTAGTTGATGAATCGACAAGGAGCTATCCAGTTAAAGCATATATTAAGTACGCTATAGTGGGTAATGTGATTAATTCAAGGGTAAGTCCTACAATATATGAAGAGGCACTTAGAATTATAAAGGATTATAGTGAAATGTACGATGTTCATGACATTAAAAACCATTATATGATCAGAGTATACAGGGATTATCTATGGAGACTAAAAATAGATCCGACTAAAACTAGGCCCAGTCATGAAGCTTTACTTAGAAGAGTTTTAAGGACACATGAGTTTCCACGCATTAATACGATTGTTGATATAGGTAATCTCATTAGTCTTAAATACTTAGTGCCAGTTGGATTATATGATCTTAATAAATTGGATCCTCCGTTGTCAATAAGATCAAGTGTCTCGGGTGATTTATTTCATCCGATAGGTTCCGATCTAGTTAAAGAGATCCCTCCTGGAAGACCCTTATTAGCTGATAAGGAGAAAGTGATTCATATATTTCCGTCAAGAGATAGTAGATTGTCTTCAATAGATCTGAGTACCAATAGTGTCTTAATAACTGTAATGGGTGTAGAGGGAGTTCCTTTAACAACCGTTTCTAAAGCTCTAGATAGTCTTATTGACTACATAACAAGATATACTGCAGGAGAGAATAAGATAGTTCGTATGGGAAAGGTGATCTGGTTTGGAGGAATATGACGCAAATACGCTACGTAAATTATTAGTAGAGATAGTCGGTGAAGTCGCAGGATATATGAGAGATATAGCTGGAGTAGAAGGATTGAATGAAGTACTGGGTGTTGGTGCAAGCGGGGATCAGACTAGAAAAGCTGATCGTATAGCTGAGGACATAGCTATAGATCTAGTAAGGCATGAGAGGATCCCCGTAAAAATAGTTACTGAAGAATCAGGTACTATTAAGATTACAAATAACCCGAAGTATATAATCATAATGGATCCATTGGATGGTAGTATGAATTTTGTATCCCTTATACCGTTTGCAGCAGTATCAATGGCTATAGCTCCGATTAATACGCCTTACTTTAGTAAATTAATTGCTGGAGCTATAGCTAATATATTTCTAGGAGAAATCTATAGTTTCTCGAACAATAAAATATGGATCGATAATACGCCTTATCAAGGATCGAGAGAAAACATGGGTTCAATAGTAGCATATACCAATAATCCAAAATTCTTTAAAATACTAGATAATTTTATGCATGATAAACCGGGCTTTAGACTAAGAATTCTAGGTTCCGCGTCTCTTGAACTAACCTATGTAGGTTTAGGAAGAGTATCTATGTTTTATAATGATACGGGTAAACTACGTAATGTAGATATAGCGGCAGCAGGAGGATTTGTTACTAAGGCAGGGTATACTGTCGTAAGTATAGACGGGTCAAGTATAGATTTTAGAGTTGATAACATATATAGAATTGATTCACTTATAGCTGGTAAAAGAGAGTTTATTGAAAAATTCTTGATATATCTAAAGTCACATGGCTATGTCTAATATTAATGATCTTTTCAAGGATATAATATTCTAGGCAGTTTACTTGACAGTATTTTTATGCCCTTTTTAGTCATTAATGCATCTTCTTCGATCCTGACACCAAACTTTCCGGGTATATATACACCTGGTTCTATTGTAAATACCATTCCAGGAACTATTTTCTTCTCATACTTTATGGTTAAACAGGGAGGTTCATGAACATTTATTCCTAGACCATGACCAAGTCCATGTATAAAGTATTTATCATAGCCATATCTTGCTAGTGTCTCCCTAGCTATGCGATCTATTTCACCACCAGTCATATAAGGTTCCGATTTATCAACAACATTTTCAATAGCCTCATTAACTGCTTCTATTACCTTGTACTCTTCTCTTTTAATATTGCCCCATGGAATAGTCCTAGTAAGATCGCTGCAATATCCATTAATCTTAACACCTACATCAATTAATACTAGATTTTTATTACCTAGCTTCTTGGTTGATGGTAAATTATGTGGATAGCTATTACCTGGCTTAAATAACACTAAAGGCGGAAATGCTTGTTCCTCACTGCCCTCTATTCTTACACGATACTCAAATATGCCTGCCAAAGATGCTTCTGTAATATCTTTATGCAAACTATCTATAGCCGTTTTAATACCCTTAACAGTAGCGTCTACAGCTTTTTGTATGCTCTTAATTTCATCATCTTCTTTAATGCTTCTCTGCTCAATAATATCCTCTGTAATGTCTATGGCTTTTTCCTTTAGAGCTTCTTTAACAGTTATTGCTATGGGCGAACCCCTTAGGTCAGTACCTATTTTGTTATATTTTGAAGCCTTTTCTGACAATATCTCATCAACTTTCTTCTCAATTACAACCCCATCAACTAGCTTCATTGTCTTCGAGAAAGCCTTCACATCAACATACTTACCAATAATATCTCTAAATCTATAGTATTCCAGAACAGGCACGTAAACTATTGGATTTTCTTTTTTAGAGACATGAAGTATTAATATAGAATCTGCTATTGTCTTTATACCTAAATAATATTGTATATTATCGGGCCTTGTAATTAATATAGTGTCGAGTCCTTTTTTATCCATGATCTCCATAAGCTTGTTTAATCTATACTTTAACCCCATTTTTCATCAGCCCGGGGCCTAGGTAGCATTAACTATTCAATATTATTGTAGTTTTAGATAATGAATTTATTGATGTTTCTTATTAATATCTCTTAGGATTTATTGAACTAGTACTTTTTAGGGGGCTGCTAGATATTCTTCACTATCCAGAGATAGTGGTGTAGTGAAAATTTTAGCGAGGTGTTTAAAATATGGTGGGCTTAGTCAGTAAAGGATTTTACTGTAAGAAATGTGGTAAGCCTATGTATCTTGTTGTTGAAAGCGAGAAACTAAGTAATGGTGCAAGGAGAATTAATTGTTATTATAGATGCTTAGTATGCGGCTATCGTATTGATGCAGAACAGGTCCATGTATCTATTAATAGAGAGCTCGTACTTATTAAGAGGAAGGTAAGGAACTTAGCTACACCTTCTTCTTAGGTATTTTTAAAGCCTTCATTTCCTCAGCTAGCTTAATAAGTTTATTAACGTAATTCTTTGGTGCACCATATATTTCAATCTTATATGTGTCTTTGGTTACTGGTAGAGCTAGTAAAGTACCTTTAATTTCCTCTTCTAATATCTTTAATAGATACCTCGTTATCTTAAAGGCGGAAATGTATATAGTATCAATTTTTTCATTCCTTACCATGGGTTCCCCATCTAGACTCTCACCTATCAATCCAACTACCCGTGTTCCGGATGCCGGAGTTGTAGTCCCATGTCCTTTAATGAGTAGCCATGTACCGCTTCTAAGTTTTAGGTAAAGCCTGCCATTCTCTGTAGTGCCTTTTCTCTGTTTACTCTTCGGCATAGTCTATAACACCTAATACATCTCTTATTATGCCACGGCGTACAAGATTTTCATATGTCCTCCAGATCCTCTTAACGGTTACGAACCTAGTACTAAAACCTTGTTCATTCAGTATACTATAGACTAGATCGGGGAAATCATCCGGATGTATGCCATGAGCATATGAAACGGCTTTAACAACAGCACCAACAATATCACGGCTACTTGGATACTTCTCCTTTTTTCCCTTGGAAGCCCTTTCCTTCTCAATCATCAATATATCTTCTAGAACATCCTCTGGGATAAAACGGCTATAATCAATATCCTTTTCAACGAACAATATAACACCCGAATGGAATATATAGGGAAACAATCAAATAAACCCATATCCGGAAAATAGTAGTAGGGATGACCGGGCAGAGACATACTGAATAGATGATGTAGGTGGAGCGACTGGGACCTTTACGTCTTAGCTATTATTGTTACACCGCGTGGTTCTATGATGTATTCCCTGTTCTTTCTAGCACCATGTATGATTATAGGTTCTCCCTCTATGTCATCTATGCGTGCTTCACTGTAACTATGATTAATAAGATACATTAATTCATCAGATCCTTTAAATACATTAATTACTTCTATTACAGGATTATTAAGGTTCATAGGCTTTATCTTATGTGATAGGAGGTGTCTATATAATTCATACGGCTTGTACATAGTATTTACATTTATTATTTCAATTAATTGATATTCGATAGGTTTAGTCACTAGAATTGCTTCGCCTAACCCTATTTTCTTCCTAAGGATTAATGGCTCATTATTGTTTTCTGCAATTACTTCTGCATCTATAGGTCTTACTTTTACTCCGATGTGTACCGTATATTTTGGCTGATCCTTAAGTCCAGGTATTATAATTTTATCGCCATTTAACTCTATGATTATATCATTCGATGGCTGCATTATGTATCCGGGAATCTGTACAGGCTCTACACCAAATAACTCTCTCCATAGATGCGTTGGTGCATGATGGGGTTCTTTAAGTGATATTGCTGCACTATAGTATAGTGTTAATCCATTCTCGACTAGTTCTAATAGCTTTCTCCATGTTGATGCCTTTAGTAAGGGTATTGATGGTATTATTAATGCCTTAATGCCTTTTTTATCAAAATTATCTTCGTTTACAACTATAGGATTGTATCCGGCCATTTTAAGCATTGTAAATGACTGTTGTAGTATCTTTATTGTTGCATCTTCATCTACTTTCTCTATTATCATGTTTACGAACGGGATATCTTTGTACATATATTTTGGTACAAGTATTCCTATGGGATCTTCCCTGGCTTTATACTCTGATAATCTATATTCTTTATCTAGGATTGTAATTTCCTTTACAATGTTTGCTGCAGACTTAGGTGTTCCATCATACCTTATAATTCCAAAGCCTAACTCATGAGGGTGATCATTATATGGTGATAATTCTTCTCTATTGAAATCACTAAAACACCAGATCATTAGGCCTTGAGCACCATTGGCAAGTATGCTATAGGTTATTGCTCTAAGAAAGAGAAATTGTCCATGATCGCCATACTGGTGGCTTGAATAACCTATTTCCTCATATATGACGGGCTTCTCCATCGATATAGAATGCTTTAACTTAAATATATAGGCGAGGCTATGCCTCATTATATCGTAGTCATAGTTATACATATGTGGTGCAAGATAATCCATAATCCCAGCTTCTGTTTCTGGTTCCGCACCTACATGCCATGGATAGAAGAGGCCGCTACCACTAGTTATTTTGTGTATAGAATCAGCTTTTCTTATAGCGTTGTAAAGCCTCTTAAGAAAATGCCTATATTTTTCCCTACTTGGAGGCTTCTCGTAAACAGTTATTTCATTACTTAGTACATATGCTTCCAATGCAGGGTGATCTTTTATTCTAGAAGCCAGCTGATAAGCAAATTTCTCAATACAAGCTATGGATTCTTCATCATAGATTGATTTACCAGTAATATCAAAGTTCATTCCAGACATATGACCCACTAGAAGCGTTAAATATATCCTTAAGCCATATCTATGGCATTTATTCATGAAATCCTTTAGTAGATTAAGAGCTTCCTCATTAACATTACAGCCCTGATCCATAAAGACTTTTGTCAAAAGAAAAATTCTCAGACTATTAACACCGAGATCCCTGATTATCTCGAGATCCTTCTGGATCTCATCGCCCCTGTAATCAGACCAGAAATAAATAGGCATATACCTAGGCCAATAATTCAAGCCAATAACAAAAACCAAGAATAACACCTATAAACAATCCAATACACCACAACTAATAAACATTAAAACAAAAGAAATAATCACAGACAAATAAAACTTTATAACCACCAAAACAATCCATAATAATACTGGCGGGGCAAAACAGCGGGGTAGGGCAGCCAGGTAGCCCGCGGGAGGCACGGGCGGTCCAAAAACCCCCGTCCCGCGAAGCTCATAAGAGCGGTGGCTCGGCCGCCCTACATATTCCTTCTAATCTCATTCATTAAGTATAATCATCACAGTATAGTATTCTCCAAATTAGCCAAGGTATTGACATGCTCCACTTTATAAGTGCTTATTCTATATAATGAAAATGAAGAGGAAAGATGTTAATGAAAACAAAATATTTAACGAACCTTGATCTTGTGAAGGAGCTATTGTCTAATCTTAATGAAAACGACCGTATTACAATCTCTCATAAACTTAATTTAAGCCCTAATTTAAAAAGACTCCATTTTTGGAAAACTATAGGTCTCCTGATTACCGATGGAGAATTCAGTCATACACTGAGGAAAAATAAAGCTATTTTGTTGTTTACCTGTCTTGCCCTTGATACAGCAATAGCAGTTGTTAATACTCTTTTTACAATTGAGCGATGGGATCATTATCAAGGTTATGGTGAAACGTAGAAAAGTTAAACAAACACTTTTTTATAGAGTACGTGTCTTGATTCGTAAATCGCCCAAAGAAGTAAATAGTATACGAAAGGATATGCACCAGTATATCAGAAAAATGCTACAAGACCCCGTTTCTGTTTTATCAAGACTCGATAAAGATGAATTATGTGCTTTATTTGCAGGAATAATAGATGGAGACGGCCATATAGGTAAGTCATATATTTCCGTATCTTATGAAATAAAAACGTTAAAAGGCCAATTGATACATAGAATCCTTGATTACCTTCATAATAATGGGTATATAAAAGCAAGTGAGTATACTCCTAAAAAGCGTGAAAGGTTTTTCACGATTAGTAACTATAGTTTTCTTACGAGGCTCCAGAGGCTTGTATATCATCCATCAAGGCATAAAAAGCTTAAATTGTATTTCTCAAATTACTCTAAAAATTACATTTGTGGCTTCTCTATCGAAGAATTAAGACAATTACTAAGTATTGCAAAAAGTGTATATATCGATTTTAGAAAACCTCCAAGAACAAGTAAAGTATTAGTTGTATATATAGATAAAGACTATTTCGTAAAAGTGAAGCATATTTGGCTAAATGCCGAATTTAAGCCAAAACCAATAATCAATAATAAGAGAATAATGATTAAACTAACTACAAAATGTTCAGAAGAACTATCAAAAATACTAGAGATTGAGACAGTACAACAAGGAATAAAACCAAAAATAATATCCAGTATTCGGGATTATTTAACAAACATAAGATAAGATTTAAAAGCTGAAATATAAGAATAATAAAAACAGCGGCCGGGCCACCGCTCTAAAAGACCCCGAGGTCGGTGGTTCAAATCCACCCCCCGCTATCATTTTGGGGGCCCCGCCACCATTTTATTTTTAGATAGATATTGTTTTTGTGTGGTGTTTGGTTTGTGAGTTGTTTGTGGTAAAAACATATGTGGGTAATAAAATGATTATTGGTTATTGATATTTAAGTATCAAAAACTCGATCTTATTATACTATTTTAAAACATGTATGAGGGATATTTTAGGTAATTTAGTTATGTTTCCTTATCATTTCCAAGAATTAAATGAAAAATTATAGGAGATCAAGTTCTTTTAGTCTTTTTCAAGTTCCTTTAAGCCCTTTCATCTAGTGATTCAAGAGGCTTCTAAGGTCGCCAAGGTCCATTTCTCTGAGCTTTAATACTCCTTTAACATTTGCCATGTATGGGAATCTTTTGGATTGCTATTCTAATTTTTTAAAGTACTATCCTGGATCTCTTTAGCTTTAGCTGGATTTCCCTTCCTTAATTCTTCATAAAGTTTCACGACTATTTCCGGGAATACATTGGCAATGCTGAAACTATATTATTGTCCCAGGATCAAGTAAGTATATGTTAGTTTAGTATATCGTTTCCATAGAAGAAAATGAAGTCAGACTACTTCTTTCCAATCTTGTTACAAATTAGAATCCAGAATAAGAATAGCCGAAGAGGAAGTCCTTTGGGAACTTATAGGACATGCCATCACCTCCTATATATTTGTTCTTAATGTACTAAAAAGTTCCGAAGGATCGGTTCATAGCATTTGAATAATATAGTAGGAGAAAATACATTCTATGTAGTTACCGCTTTAACAAGTCCTGGGGGTGTATCGATTGGTCTATCAAGTTTCACACCCAGTCTATAAGCTAATAATTGAAGCGGTATGATGTTGGATATTGGTGATAATTCTTTGATCGTCTCTATACTTTTTATCAAATTTTTATTATAGTATTCTTTATATCTCGATGCAATCTCTATTATAACTCCATATTTATTCTTAATCTCCATAACGACTTTTTCATGTAGCTCCCTAGCATCCTTTTCGTAGGGTTCTATAATGATCACTGGGAATCCATGTTTTATCAATACGGCAGGGCCATGTCTAAGTTCTCCTAATTGTAATCCTTCACTATGGACTATTGCTGTCTCCTTTAGTTTTAATGCTCCTTCAAGCGCTATCGGATAGTTTATTCCACTACTTGAAACATAGATATTTGACCAATTAATTTTATTATCATCAATTATAGTCTTTGCCTCATGATCTATTCTTTTAATATTTTCTTGTAATTTCCGAGACAGCGTTCTTACCTCATCATAAATTATTCCCAGGTCAGATCTATCTAATTTACCCGAATAAACTCCTGTGTATGCTGCAAGTATAAGTAAGGTTGCTAGTGTTGACGTAAAAGTTTTTGTAGCAGGAACAGCTATTTCAGGCCCAGCACCAATTGGTAGGTATACATTGGATTCAAGAGTAAGCTGTGAACCAACAACATTTGTAATTCCAAGGATTACTGCTCCTCTTTGTTTAGCCTGCTTGATACTATAGATCACATCACTTGTTTCACCGCTTTGACTAATTGCTATAATTACTGTACCGGTCTTGACTCTACCCAATGCATAATATGGAAATTCAGCAGCACTTATGACCTCGACATTAACTCCGGCTAAATCCGAGAAATAATAGGCCGACGTATATCCTGCATGAAGACTAGTACCATTACCTATTATGAAAACATTACTAGCACCATGAATGATCATTGATGCTAAACTTAAGTATTTCTCTAAAAGTGTTATAAGAGTCTGCCGTAGAGCATACGGTATTTCATAGATTTCTTTTAACATGAAATGCGGATAACCAGCCTTATCTACTACACCGGGCTGGTATTTTATTCTTTTACGTGGCAACTCTTCAACTATTTCTCCTGTTTCCGCATTAATTACGAGAATTTCATTTAACCTAATAATAGCTATTTGATTATCATCTAAAACTATAGCCTGTTCAGCAAAACCATAAAGGCTTGGTAGATCGCTTGAGACAAATATGCATGACTGATCCTCCCTTGTACCTATCACGAGTGGTTGGCCATGTTTTATGGCATAAAATTCTGAATGGCCTTCAATAAGAAATACTGCAGCATATATTCCCTTGATCGTATTAGCTATGTTTCTCAGTCCTTCCAAGATATTATTTCTAGTATATTCTTCAAGGTAGTGGGGTAAAATTTCAAAATCAGTTGTAGAAACGAACTTGTGACCAGCAGATCTAAGGATCTCACGATGCTTTTCATAATTCAGTAATGCTCCATCACCTACTGTAGCTATTTTCCCTGTACAATCCAGTAAGGGATGTGTATTATTCTTATTTGGCCACCCCCTATTTGCATACCTAACATGCCCCAAAACAATATTGGACGGAATTACTTCAGGAATACCTAGTTTTTCCCAAGCTTTGTCAGGATGGCCTGGTTCTTTTTTAACTATTAGTCTATTATTTTCGTCTATGTATGCTATCCCTAAACCGTCATATCCTCTATAGTAAAGCCTTTTAAGGCCCTCCCGTAAAATTTCAGATTTTATTTTATCCCTACATATGAATCCAAATATACCTCCCATCCAAGAACACCTTTCATAACACTATGAAATATGTTCATTCACTATAGTATACTTATCGCTTAAATACTTCCCCGATAATCAAACAACGATCCTTTTATGTCCAAGGCGGAGGTAAACCTATATCCATATATAGCGTTCATACTAAATGCCATAACGAATAAAGTAGGGTAATAATACATCCTTTGAAGACATACTTGTTTCAGTTAATTTTAAATGCCTTATCCCGAGTAAATTTAGCCTTACTATCTAGTATTCATCAATATTTCATGAAAAGCGTCAACAATAAATAAAGCAACTTGCCAATTTAGACATTCTTTAATTTATCGAGTATATGGATTATAAGAATACGGCTGTTTAAGATAGTCAGTTGGCTGCGGCCATCCACATCTCGCTAATGGATTTCGGATTCCGTGAGAATACCTCATCTCTATCAAATAATTATCTGGCGATAAGGGATTTAAATCTCTTATATTATGCTATTATGAATAGTTTATAGAACGGTGACTAATTTGACTGAGATGGTTAGGGCTCACTTGAGAATTTATGGGCTGGTTCAGGGTGTCTTTTTCCGAGCAACTATGAAGGAAGTTGCAGATAGGCTTGGTGTAAAGGGATGGGTTAGGAATTTACCTGATGGTAGTGTTGAAGCTGTTGTAGAAGGGCCAAAGGATAAAGTTGAAGAATTAATACAATGGGCTCACCGCGGACCACCAGCTGCCCGTGTAGAAAGAGTAGTAGTTGAGTGGGAGCCGTACCGTGGAGAATTTAAGAGTTTTCGAATACGATATCATTGGTGACGATACATTTTTTTGTTTATACTATATCATAAATATATGAGTGGTTTAAGTATTCGAAAATTACTGTTATAAAATAAGATCGATGGTTATGTAACATGTATGACGACAGTTGGTATATAGGAGGAGAAAGCTTACTGGAAGAACTATTTAACTTGTTAAAAAGTAAAGGATACAGAATTATAGCACCGGTTAAAGAGAGAGGATACCATGTACTCGAATATGTCCAAGAGTTCAATGAAGTGGACCTCAACTATATAAGGACGATAAATAATCCAAGACATTTCTTACAACCCCCTAACGAGCGCATACTTAAATGGAGTTACGTGAATGGAAAACCTATAGTAAATCCAGAGCCTGTTATAAATGCAAACATATGCTTCTTTGGCATACATCCATGCGATGCGAATTCTATAGTTATTCTTGATAAGATACTATTGAATCCTCCAGAAGATACATTATATTCTATAAGGAGAATGAATTCATTCATTATAATACATGACTGCTTAAAAAGCGATGAATACTGCTTTTGTGAGGAATTAGGGACGCGAATCCCATGGGATGGTTCAGGAGATATGTGGATAGTTGAGAAAAATGATAGATATTATGTAAAAGCTATGAGCGAAAAAGGCAGAAAAATATTACAGGAACTAAGTCTAGACAAAGCAGATACTGTTCCAATTAATGAGAAATACACGATCCCTAATACTATAGAGTTATTTCATAAAGTTAATGATGAGGTATGGAACGATTACTCCAGTAAATGCTTACTATGCGGCTCTTGTCTAGCATCTTGTCCTACATGTGTATGTTTCGATATAGTCGATCACATTAGTTCATTGGATCCATTGGCTGGGACAAGGATTAGAACATGGAATTCCTGTATATTTAAGTCCTTTACTACAGTGGCTGGGGATGTAGTATTTAGATCTTCTAAGAAAGATCGCTTTAGGTTTAGATATCTCCATAAGTTTGTTATAATTCCGCAATGGTATAGCCTGCCTGGATGTGTAGGTTGCGGTAGATGTGTTATGAATTGTCCATTAGATATACATCCACTTGATGTATTAGGTGGTAAAAAGTGATAGTATATCAACCATTTATTACTAAGATTCTTGATATAATTGATGAAACTTTCGAAATTAAAACATTTAGATTAGAGAGGCCTAAGGAGTTTAGCAATTTTAAACCTGGAATGTTTGTCATGGTCTCGGTCTTCGGATATGGAGAGGCTCCATTTGCTATAGCATCCTCGCCCTATATTACTAAATACATAGAGGTATCAGTTAGACGCGTAGGCGATGTAACAAGTGCCCTACATAGATTAGAGAAAGGAAGTTATGTTGGCATACGTGGACCTTATGGGAACGGCTTTCCTGTTGAAGAATGGAAGAAAAAGGATATAGTCATAATTGCTGGAGGCACAGGCTTATTTGGAGTATCATCACTATTATGGTACTTCTACAACTCATATAGAGACTATGGCTCCATAAAGCTACTCTATGGTGCTAGAACACCTAAACATATCCCGCGTAAACGTGATCTAGATACATGGGCAGAAAGAATTGATGTCTATTTAACAGTCGATAAACCGGATGAAACATGGAGGGGCGAAGTAGGGGTCGTTACTAAACTAATAGATAAGATTACCTTTGATGAGAAGGAAACAATATTTGTATTATGTGGCCCGCCAGTCATGCTCTATTACGGATATCTGGATCTTCTTAAAAGAGGCATTCCGAAGAAGAACATATTCTTTTCTCTTGAAAGAAGAATGCAATGTGGAATAGGTAAATGTGGTGCATGCTTACTTGATAGTGGATATTACGTATGTCGCGATGGCCCCGTATTCAGAGCCGACCAATTACAATTAGGTGATATAGCTTGAGAAAACTCAAACTCGCCCACTATATATTTACAGGCTGCGAAGGATGTTCATCAACGCTAATAGATCTTTTAGTTAATCATCCCGATCTCCTTGATAGATTTGAAATAGTATCATCAAGAATAATAGGTTATACCGGTATCGTCGAATCCGACATCGCATTGGTCGAGGGATCTATTATGACGAAACATGAACTTGAAAAAGCTAAGAAAATAAGAGAAAATTCAAAACTAGTTATAGCATACGGTTCTTGTTCTTACATATTATTCGTAAATAATTTAAAAAAATTAGTTAAGGATACAGAGTTAAAACAAATATACAAGGACAATATTCCTGCAGAACCCCATATAGAGCCAAAATCACTTACAAAAGCTATTAAGGTAGATTACTTCATTCCTGGTTGCCCACCTGATCCTGATGAGGCCTATAAAATATTGACAAATATACTACTGGGTAAGAAAATCAGATACCCAGACAAACTAGTTTGTTATGAGTGTAGGCAGAAAAATATACCATGTCTACTAGAAGAAGGGAAGCTCTGCCTAGGACCCTTGACTATGATGGGTTGTGGAGCCCAATGCCCACTATACTCTTCCCCATGCTGGGGTTGCCGGGGTCCAGCTACAGAAGCTGACACAGATATTTTTGAAAAGGCAATTAAAGAGATCGAGATCGATCCTGACATATTACGTAGGAAGCTACATATGCTATTAGGTGATCTACGTGAATGACTTCCTTGAGAGAGGGTGATATAATATGAAGGTAGAAATAAAAGAAATTCCAAGAATTGAAGGCCATGGCGGTATAGAAGTAAATGTAACAAGTACTGGAGACGTTAAGGTATTATTTAAAGTAACTGAAGGTATTAGGCTCTTCGAATCATTCGTAAAGGGAACAGATGTATCTGATGTGCCAATGTTAACTTCTAGAATATGTGGATTATGCAGTGTAGCCCATATCATTGCCTCAGCAAAGGCACTATCTAATGCTCTTAAAATCGATCTTCCAGAAAACATTACCATGGTACGTAGCCTATTGCTTCAATTAAATACGATTGATAGTCACTTGATTCACATAATTTTCCTTTCCTTGCCAGACATTGTTAATACCCAGTCTTTTCTGGAATTCCAGCCATTAATGAAGCAACATGTTCTAGAACTCATAAGAATGAGGGATCTTGTTAGAAGAATTGTTAAAACACTTATCGGGAACAGTATTCATGGAAGAAATGTTGTGCCATGGGGCTTTACATGGCTTCCTCCAAGAAAAGATATTGAGAATTACAGTGAACAATTAGAGAAGACAAAAGATTATCTCAAAAACTTTGCATATACCCTTTCAGAAATTATAGAAAAGAAAGGTATTAGAGAAAGACTTTATGTTGACAGGAAAGCTAATTACATGTCATTATATAATAAAGAATGTTATTCACTATATCACGGCCTAATAGCCCTAAACAATAATCCAATATTTACTGAGAATAATTTGATAAAGGGAATAAAGGAAATCAGTGTTAGTTATTCAACGGCTAAAAAGACCTTATTATCCAATAACGAACCTTATTTTGTTGGAGCACTAGCTAGATTAAATAATAACAGCAAGAACCTTTCGAAGGAGGCACTAGAGGCATTAGATATACTAAATCTTAATCTCCCATCATATAGTCCCTTTGACAATATACTTGCACAGTATATTGAAGTAATACAATTACTATCATCGTCTATAGAATTACTTGAAAGATATGAACCAAGACCATATAGTGTAGAATATAAGATCAAAGATGATGTGTTTCATGGAATAGGTGTTGTTGAAGCTCCACGAGGAGTACTAATACATGAATATACTATTGAAAATAATAAAGTGAAATATGCTAATATAATTACGCCAACGGTGCAATTCATAAGCGATCTTGAAGAATATATAAGCATGTATGTTAAAAAAGTAATTAGCATATCTTCGACTATAAATGAAGATGTATTGCATAACATAGAGGCAATAGTTAGAAGCTACGATCCCTGTTTATCATGTTCAGTGCACTATATTCCCATTTAATTTTATAAATATAATAATTTTTAGCTTCATAAAAGTAATTCATTTTTTCATAAATAATTTATTAATATTTTTAATATCAGTAATTAATAATATTATACAGTTTTCTATGAAATATATTAATTTCTTTAGTTTTTAACAATACTATGAATATATTATTCATGAACGTAAATGTGATTAAATAAAATATACATACAGGGTAAAACACATTGGCTTTGCATAGTAATCTTTATCTTTCTGATTAACGATGCCGTTTTCATGACCCTGAATATATGAAAGTTTCTTTGTATATACAACGCATATAAGATTTATATTTACTGTATACGATATGATATTAAGGGTTAATGGATTATGGGAAATAGTTTAAAGGAAGCTGTTTTCGAACTTGCTAGGTTAGGTGGAGAAGCTAAATATTTAGTATTTGTAGATAGTGAGCGTATTCTAGATGCTTATTTTATATCTCGTGCGCCAGTAGAGGATTTGAACGTATAGTCCGTGGTAAGAATCCCTTATTTGTAGTTGAAGCTGTTATGAGGATTTGTGGATTATGTCACACAGCTCATGGAATAGCAGCTGTTGAAGCTTTTGAAGATGTTCTAGGAATAAGTCCGCCAGCTAATGGTAGACTCTTACGTGAGATTCTTGGACTACTTAATAGGGTGCAAAGTCATTTAATTCATTTAATTCTCATCACACCGGATATTATACGTAAAGAATACCTTGAAGACCTCTTGATTGAAGAGATAAAGTTATTGAATAAGATAAATGATATAATTACACGCATTGGGGGCTCGCCTACTCATCCTCCATATATTGTTATTGGTGGATTTGGTAAAACACCTGCTGAAAAAAAAACAATATCAGAACAATTAAAGAATATATCAAATATTTTAGAGAAATACCGTAATATTATGAAGATATTGACTGATGAAAATAAGCAGAATAGAAAAATAGAGATTTTAAAGGCTAAGACGTACGATACTAAACCTTTAGCCTCACATCTATTCTATGGTGATAAATATAACATCAATTTACAGAAATTAAACACTATACATTACGAAAAATATAGGGGTAATAACCTACCTAAAGAAGTTTCTAAGACAACGAGTTTAGTAGCTCTTTATGGCAATAATGCTGTAGAAGTTGGACCTAGATCCAGACTTATGGTGTATCGTGAATTTCAAGATAATAGTCTATGGGGACTACAGTATGCTAGAATGCTTGAAGTAGAACTATCTTTACTTCGTATCATGGAACTTTTAGAACAAGTTGATTCTAATGAACCATCCAAGAGCAGATCTATTGTTTTTAAGAGAGGACGTGGAGTAGGTGTGTATGAGGCACCACGAGGAACACTAATACATTTTGTTGAATTAGATAGTGAAGGAAGAGTTTCTAGTTATAAGATAATAGTGCCAACAATGTTCAATATACCCTATATAGAGTCTTCAGCAAAGAATTTGCCGGCATTTATAGCTAGTACAATACCCCGGATATATGATCCGTGCATTCCGTGTGCTACACATATAATTAAGGTGTAAAGTATATGGGAGAGAAACCTAAAATATTGGTATATGATCTTGGTGGATGCGAAGGCTGCCCATTATCTATATTAAGAGTCTATCCCGAGCTTAGAAACATGGCTGAGTTATATACACATCACCTCAGGGAAATAGATATTGATATGGAATATGATATAGCTGTTATAACGGGCCCCATATGTATTAATGAACCTGAAGATGTAAATACTCTAAGAAGAATTCGTTCAAAAGTTAATACATTAATAGCTTATGGCTCATGCGCTAGTGTTGGCGGTATAACACTATTATTCTGTAGAGGAGGCCAGGAACCAAGGCCTGAACACCGTACGTTTCAACCTATATCAGCTATTGTTAATGTAGACTATGCAATACCGGGTTGTCCACCAGCTCCTAACTTATTTATTGCACTAATTAATAGTATAAAGAGCGGCCGCGGACATTTCCTACATTTATTTGCTAGTGTTGCTAAAGCTAAGAAATTGAGTGGATTCGATCTACTGGATACGATTGTTTTGACTGGTTTATGTATTAGCTGTGGTGCTTGTATTATTTCTTGTCCAACAAACGCTCTTCAAATGATCGATCGCAATCCAGATCTCATTGTTGAAAAAATGTATTAGATGTGGTACTTGTTGTATTAGATGCCCCCTATTCACACAAGTTCTTATTCAAAAGCATGTTCTTAAAAAGGAGGTGATCTAATATAATGGCTTATCCGATACCAATAGATAAGCCTCTTGGAGAATATAAAAATATATATTTAGCTAGAGCAAGCGATGAAAGTATTAGAAGACCTAGGATCGGTAGTGGCGGAGCCGTTACAGCATTACTACTTTACATGATTGAGAATAATGTGGTTGATGCTATTGTGACTGCACGTAGAACCAGGGTATAACTGGAGAGATCGTTGTTGCCCGCAGTCGTGAGGAATTACTAGAAGCTGCAGGAACGAAATGGAGTGTCTTACCCTTTACATTAAAATTAAAAGAAACACTTAGTGATGAAAGTATTAAAAAAAGTTGCCATGGTTGGACTACCTTGTCAAGCCCAATTCCTATGGCAAATGAAGTTATTTCCGGTATTAGAGACAGATTTTAGTGGTAAAATACATTTCATAGTAAGTTTATTCTGTATAGGAACTTTTGCTACAGAAGCTTTCCTAAGTAGTCTCCATAGACTATACGGAATTAATCCAGATCAAGTAAGTGGTATCCATATAGTAGGCGATACACTCGTTATTAAATATGACAATAAAGAAAAGAAGATTATCCTAAGCGAAGCAATACCGTATATGCAACTCGGATGCCTCGTATGTCCAGATTATACAGGCATATTTTCTGATTTATCAGCAGGCGTTAGCGAACAATTTCCAGGATTCACAGTATTAATCTCTCGTAGTAATAAATCTGAAAAATACCTTAAAGACGCGGCTGAAAAGGGCTATGTAGAATTGTTGAAACCCCCTGTCCATATTGTTGAAGAGATCGAGATAAAGGCAAAAGCTAAAATGATCCGCGCACAGAAGTATATGACACTAGTATTATAATAGTCTCATAAATTAGCCAAACAATTACGATACTTTACTAATAGCCTTTTAGCTAATGCTCTGCTCTTTAATCTAACAATAATTATATCACCATATTCCTCTACTAAGATCCCGTTGATACTCTTAATTTCATCAAGTACTTTTCTATTAAATATAAGTACATAGTATCCATTAGGATCAGGTTTTCCTAAATCCATTATGAAGCACTCTCATAAAATTTAGAAGAATCGAGGCCTATAGGGAAATTCATGACCACATCGAGGGCATCTAACGTATCCACAGTTACCGAACGTAGCCGATGGGCAACCAGCACACGATACTGCCCTTGAATAACTAACGTCAAAAATAAATCCGCATTTGGGACATTTAAGCTTCAAGATGCCTTGCCTCGATGCTTTGTTTCAGAAGATATTATATTTAAAATAGCCCCTTATTTCTTTAATCCATTATCCATTGATATGATGAATCCTATTGAAGCCCAAAATATACGTTGCCATTGATCTCATAAATTAATTTATAGAAAGCCTAAATAAAGTATTGGGGATAAAATTTTTTGCTTAACACTACAATGTATCATATACTAGGATTACTATTTCATAAAAATATTAAATAGGGACACGTCTCCATGGACTCTATATGGAAGTACATAAAGGTACATTTAGTAAAACAGTGGAAGAAAAGAGCACCTTTATTCTTAACTTATGGATTTACTGTTTGGGATGGTCTAACGTTTTTTGAATCAATATTATTGAAATTACTTGCATTTCTATTGATAACAGCTATATGGTTATTAATAGATGAAAAGATTAAGGAGGGCTATTTCTTCGATCCCAATGATCTTGGTAGATTAACTCATGAAACATTAACTGTATTAGTGTTACCCATTTTATTACCAATAGTGTTATACATAAGAAAAAGAAGAACTAATTCATAACCAGATATTGTCACTTGTAGGTGATAGCATTATATACTTAATTAGAAATACTATCGTATAATAGTTAAGCCCGGGTCGTGTAAAAACCATGGATAAAATAAAGCTAAGGACCATTAGTATTGACTCGGCATGTACTATATTTTGGGAACCAGGTTGCGACCCTAAGGTGCCATGGATACCTGTTGAAAAAGTGCTTCGTGAAATCAATAATTTTCTTAACAGTTTAGGTTATAATGTTAAAGAATATAGTAGTTATTGGAGTCTTTACCAGAGTCTTTGGGAAGATTTATGGAAGCGTGGACCACAAAGAGAATTATGGCACAGATACGTTCTTGCTAAGTATCTCTATAAAATAGGTGTCAAGGCTGATCACAAGCTTCTTGATCGTGTTTACGAATTATTCATAGAACTTAGAGCTAAATGGTTTACAATGCCCAGTAATCATAGGTGGGTATTAAAGCAATTGAAAGGAAAAGGTTATAAAATAATTTTAACAACGGGTACAGGAGCCCATGATCTAGTATTAAAAATACTTGAGCTGAATGATGCTACACATTTATTTGATTTTGTATTTAGTACACAGCTTGTAGGAATCCCTAAAAACGATCCACGCTTCTACATGGAATTATTAGACTTACTTGATATAGATAGTGATATGATCATTCATATAGGTGATTCTATCAGGTACGATATCGATCCTGCAAGTAAAGCTGGATTACCTACAATATACTATGGATGGAGAAGTCAATGCCGAGCAACTGATCCACAACCTTGTATCAAAGATCTTTCAGAATTAATTTATCTACTTTAAATCACACACTTAAATAATCGTAAATATACAACCTTATCTACAAACTCGATTTATTAATCCAAAATGAGGATGCTTGAAGGATAATATCTGTCTTCTCTTACCGATAATTTTATCTATGCTGAACTCATGCATTTATTCAATATAGCAATGCCAATATTAAAGAAAGCTAGAAATAATTATTTTAACTTTAACTTGTCTATCATATAGAAGATCATCCTAAGTTAGATTTACAGATCTATTATTTAACGGGCTTCCAGAGCCATAGGTTCCTTGCGACGTGTTCTCTTATTAGTTTTGGTTCTCCAAGAATCTCGATTATTAGCAGTTCAGCTACATAGACTTTTGCTTTAACTAAATGACCCGCATATGCCTTTCCTTCACGATCGCCTATTACTACATGTAAATGCGTAAAAGGTTTATTCTCTTTTAAACTAACGTTTCCTACCCCAGCAATTAGTTCATAGAAGCCATCAAACTTATTGACAACATATTTCCCGGTAGATACATCATAATATCCTAATTCGATATCTCTGAGAGCCCCTATAACATTAACCCATGCCATATTAATATTATTTTCTAAAGCGAATTTATTGATATACTCAAGAAGATCATTATCTTCCGGTATACGGAACATAAAAACTCTGCCTATCCTATACAATTTTACCACACCTATACCAAGTAGTTGATTTATCTGCGTTTCTAACCTAGTATATAGTCGGCGTATTATAAAAATAATAGTTGATTTAACTTATTGTATGCAAAAAATAGAAATAGCGAATATTAAGTTATAGCTGAATATAAAATCTCTAAATGGTTAGAATCTATGGGTAAAAGAGTTAAGGGAGAAAAGGCTACAAAATTATTTCGAAGCATAGTCCCAAGGATTTATTGGTCTTTTGAGCTTGGAATACCAGTTTTCCACTATAATGAAAAAAGTTATGGTAGATTATATAGGCTTAAACTCGTACCTCCAGGAGACGTAAGGCCTGCATTTAAAAATGATCATAAAATTCTCTATAATGCAGTTAAACATGACTATGGTAAAGCATTTGCAGATAGATTATTTAGCTCTAAACCATTTATTTTGCTTAATAAAGTTCAGGGAATTGATGCAGCTGATGAAGTTATTATTTCAGGGTATAGTATTGGTATTCGAGAATATGACATTCTTAACCGTAAATGGGTTTTTAAACCAATGTATTACGGTATTAAATTGCTAGTCGATGAAGAGCTGGCACCCTATATAATGGTTTCTAGGAGTGTAGGAGTAAATGACTTATTATATCCAAGTGATTATTATGGTGAACTTCCAAATAATACTAGGTGGGTTCCATTAAAAATAAAAAATAGGCCTTTATATGGATTGGGGAAGCTTATCGATAATGGTAGGGTAAGAGTTGTTAAATTATACAGACTATCTGACAAAATGTATTTCAACCCATTAAAGCGTGAAATTACAGATGCTTTAAAGGTGAATATAGATTACCTTAACGCTATTGAAGAAGAAGCTATTGATTTCTTAAAAGGCATTGATCAGTATGGAACCGTATTAATTAATATTAGTGGAGGTAAGGATAGTACTGCTGCTGCACAATTAAGTGTATTAGCCGGCTATAAGAAGGCATTATTCCTTGATACGGGTCTAGAGTTCCCAGAGACTATAGAAACTATAGAGAAACTAGTCGATAAACTTGGCCTTGAATTAATCAGGATAGATGCTGATAATACTTTTTGGAAGGCACTCGATACATATGGGCCCCCGGCCCGCGATTATAGATGGTGTTGTAAAATCATTAAATTTAGCTTTCTAGCACGAGTTTTAAAGAAGAAATTCCACAGAATTGTAAGCATTGTTGGACAGAGAAGATACGAAGGTACAGCACGTTTATTAGCCGGACGTCTAGCACCTAGTGGTTCTACTGCATTTGATTACCTTGCAGCTCCTATCCAGAACTGGACTAGTCTCGAGGTTTTCATGTATCTCCTCTACCGTAATCTACCCATTAATCCACTATATATGATGGGCTATGAGAGAATTGGTTGTTATTTATGTCCTACAAGTCGTCTAGCAGAAATAGATGCTGTACATAAAACTCATAAGAAGCTATGGAAGAAATGGTACAACTATCTCTATGGTTATGCACGTGAACATGGATTGCCTAGGGAATGGGTCGATTACGGCTTTTGGAGATGGAGATTCAATTATCCCGGAGAGATCAAAGTTTTTATCAAGAGGCTTGGACTTAAATCAACTGATTTTCTAGTAAAGATAATGTCCGATGTCGCTTCAATTTCTGTAGAAGCAGACCTAGAATATGGTTTATGTAAAACGCTCTATCTTCGCAATATAGTCACAATTGATCTTGATAAATATTTGAGGTTTTTGAAAATAACTGGTTTAAACGGCGTTAAGAAAAATGGCTATGTTGAAATCATTTTTGAAGATGATAAAGTTAGAGTTTTTGGAAATGGAAAGATAGAACTTTGCATTAAGGATGAAAAGAAGATAAAGAGTATTATTGAAAGGGTAGCTCCAATAATATATATGATCAGCAGATGTTATGGATGTAGTTTATGTGAAATAACGTGTTCTAGGAGGGCCATTACAATAAAAGACATTGAACCCGATAAGTGCAATAGTTGTATGAAGTGTATACGTGTGTGTCCATCAGCTTCTAGTTTTACGAAGCACTTAGTAAATCTATTTAGCCTATATGCTAAATACTATAAACTATAAATCGATCTTTAGAAAGTCTTGTTTAACACTATATCTGAATTTAGACTTCTTCTCCTTTGTACCGGGTTTTCGAAATATGAACAATTTCTCATGATATATTAATAGAAAATCTCTCCTCCTAACCTTACTCCATACCTCCCTCGTTGTCTTCATTTTATGCTGTATCTTAATTACTTCCTCCTTCAATATAAAACCAGTATCAAGAAATACATCAAGTACGTAATGCGATATTGGGACGTAATGCCTACGTATCCTCGTATCACCTATGAGTATAGCGCAATATCCGCCAGGTTTTAGTACACGGTATGCTTCCCTAGCAATCTCCTTCATATACCGTAAATATTCCTCTAACCTCCTAGTTCTAGATAAATCACCTTCTACTCTTTCCTTCCTAGCACTATAACGTATAATGTTGAAGTATGGTGGATGTGTTGCTATTAAATCTATAGATTCATCTTCTATAAGATCTAGATTACGAGCATCGCCATGATATATTTTACTCCATGTATTAGCGATATTTGAGGCTATCGGATCGTCTTTAAACCTTTCTATTGCAACTTTCTCTAAATAATATAATCTATGAAGTGTTAATATGACTGCACTATAATTAATATCTACACCTATACAATTCCTACCTAAAAGCCTAGCCTCAATACATGTAGTACCGCTTCCAATCATTTGATCCAGTACGACATTACCAGGTTCACTAAACATCAATATAAGAGCCCTTGGAATCTGTGGTGCCCAATTACCACGATAGTTTCCTCGATGAGTAGCCCATGCTCCACGTTTTGGAAAACTCCAAACAGTTGTTGATATTGGTGGTAATTCGTTTTCTCGAGGCTCCAGTCTAATAACATCAATGGGATCTAAAGATATCACTTGATCCTCTATAACTATTTCCCTATGCTTACTAATATACGATATATAGTCTTGATACGTGACTTCATGCATGTGAAGACCCTTCAAAACCTAATAACCTCATAGGCAAATATTCTTCCTGCATACTTCTATACTATTATTTTAATATACTAGAAAAAATCCAATTAAATAGTGATTATCTGATCTCTTATCAATAGCCATTGTCATAGTTAGAGTAAATAGATTATCCCTAGACAACTTATTAGCATATGCAAGAAATATATTAGTTTTAACCGTGATCTTGTAAGGCTCTACTGGAGCTATGCAGGATATCTTGAATTAATGCTTAGCCTATTCTTTTCGTATTTAGCCGATAAGTATGGCGATGAGTAGACCAATTATGGAATAGTTTATATGGTATTATAGCGATTGACCTGCTGGTATTATATTCATTATCATCACTGCCAATGATTGGAAATAGAATATTTAAGCCTTCGAAAAAGAATTAGCTATAACATATACTAATATGCTTACAAATATAGGTGTAGCCATAGTTACTTTATCAGTTGCTTTAAATCAATTATTTTATGACTACATTGTTCGACATAGGATTAACCGTATACTCAACAATATCTATAGCCTTCATAACATTTGTATATCTTAATTCTGAAAAGGTATGGGAGAGTAAAACTCTAAAAAATAATTATACTTAATCTAAAACTATTTCTTCGTTATAAATAGGATCAGCATTATTAAGAATAGCACAAAGAACACTACTGAACCTCCTAATAGCGCTAAAATCAGCGTAGGAGTTAGTGTTAAGCCATAGATTACCGTTTCATTAGCTGTAACAGTCTTAGTAAGAGTATCCGTAACTGTTCTAGTCGTCGTATATCCTTCCGTCTCAGTTTCTGTATACGTCTCCGTAAACACCTGTGTCTCTGTTGTAGTATATGTATACGTTTCTGTTTCAGTATATGTTTCTGTAACAGTTGTTGTTTCTGGAGTACATATCGGCGAAGTTTCGCTGGTAGTGAATGTTGTCGTAATGATCTCTGGAGGCTGCTCCTCTAAACCAGAAACAGCAAGTATAAATTGCCTATATACTCTTTCACTAGATGCAGGGACTGTATCAACAAATAAGTAAGCAACAGCTGTATCATCGCCTTTAACGTAATTAGTGGTATCAACAGTATAGTTCCACGCATGTTCTTCTAAGATATCCCAATCGTCATATATAAAGCCCGTTGGCTCCGTAGCTCCCTGGGGAAGCTTAATAGACCCCCATATATAGAATAATGGGTCTAAGTTATCATTCGTTGTTTGCCAGAAATCAATATTTGAGAAATCTCCTACATAAGTAGCATATTCAAGCCAATCAGTAACTGGGCCATTCTGATTCCAGAATCTAATAACAGATCCGTCTTCTCCATCAATCATTAAGTCCCACATAAACATTATCCATACATCAACTGGATAATTATTATAGTTCACAACACGAACCCTTTGTTCAACAAAACTATCATCTAAAGTGGATCCATAAAGATAGATTTCTTCAACAAATAATATATTCTCCGGCAACATCCACTCTATTCTCACAAAATTATCGCCAGTAGAAATCGTATAGTTTAAGTTTGATAGATATTCTAAAGTAAATCCATTAGGAGTATACTGGCCTGCCCTTGTAGAATATGTTTTATCAAATTGTGGAAGAGATATTGATAGGGCACTAGACCAAGGATCTTCATCAACACCTCCATACAGTACATCCTGGTTTGGATAAGGATGATTACTACTCGTGGCGACAGTAAATGCTCCAACAGAATCCTCACTAATTTCCACTGTAACCTTAAAGTATCCATTATCTAATATATGGACATCATATACCTGCGCAATTGCTAACGAAGATGGTATTAGGGTTATTGAGAATATAGTTATTAGGAGAATAACAAGGAACTTATATATATTCATTGCCTATACACAACCATTACCGTTGCTAATTTATTCTTGCCTACAAATTTACTAGATATCATTAATAAATCTTCCTATCCAGATCTTATTATAAAACTTAGTCTCTATCTAAAGAATTCAGAAAAACTGAATTCATGGTGCGGGGGGTGGGATTTGAACCCACGCAGGCCTACGCCATCGGGTCCTAAGCCCGACCCCTTTGACCAGGCTCGGGCACCCCCGCTTCTACCTTATGTTATTTGATTTTGATAGGGTTATAAGAGTTTTCTAAGGGAATCCGTATCTTATCTTTATAGCTTTTTAGATTAGTTGAAGATTTATTTTTCCCTATGGATAATGTTTTATGTTATATTGGAGCTTTTGGAGTGATTAAGTTTTTTTGTTAGTATAGCATCTATTTCTTTTGGTGGAGTATATGCCTAGGATACCAGTTAAACTCGTTTCCTGGGAAGATATCGTTAATTGGGCTTGGGAACTAGCTAATAAAATTAGAAGAGACGGTTATAAACCAGATATTATTGTCGCCCTTGCCCGTGGAGGTTATGTACCTGCTCGTCTTCTATGCGATTTTCTTGATGTTGAGAACTTAGTTAGTATTCAAAGCCAGCATTGGACTGAAGCTGCGAAGAAGGAGGAGCGTGCTATTATCAAGTACCCATATAAGATCGATTTAAGTGGACATAAAGTATTAGTTGTAGATGATATATGTGATACGGGTGAGAGCCTTATACTCGCTAAGAATTATATATTGGAGAACTGGAAACCAGCTGAACTAAAAATTGCTACACTACAATGGATTAGCCCTATTGCAAAGATCAAGCCAGACTACTATACTATAGAGGTTAAAGATTGGACATGGTTCCAATACCCATGGACGCGTCTTGAAGATACATATGAATTCATTAAACGTATGATGACAGAAACATATAAGGAAACAGGTAAGAAGGAATGGAGTTATAAAGAAATAATCAAGGGATTCCATGAATGGTACGATATAGATGTAGGTGAAAGATATTATCGAGAAGCATTACGCATACTTGAAGAGAAAGGAATTATAAAATATGATGATACACGGGACAAGTATATCCTAATTACCGATTAATATAGGATAATAAAGCTTTTCTATACAATATTTAATCAATTCAATACCTTTAATTACTCCTGTGATAGTTATCAGTGCTATTTAATAGATTACTAATCAATATAGGTTATCTACTTGTGATATAATATAAAAATTAATTCATATGAAAAATATGACCAATAATAAAATGTGTATTAAATTATAAATTAGTTGCAAAACTTTAGTTCAAAATAAAAAGATATTATAATATTGAATTAGACAGAATTTTAAATATCATAAAAAGGATAATATAATTGTAGAAAATACAATTGTAATAATACAAGCTGGTATCATATATTTGTAACCTTTTATAAGGCTTAAACCTAAGTATTCGGCTGAATAAACATAACATAAATGTAAAGGTGATCCAAGGTATCCAATGAAGGCTGAGACATAAATTAGCGAGGCTAGAGATGGAGAAATCATGGTTAAGTTTTGTATTATAGGAACAGATATGGCTATGCCGCTTGTAGGTAGACCTGATATAATTGAGAAAACCATTGGTAATAATATAGCAATTAATTGAATGGGTATAAATGATGGAATATAGTTTATAAAACATGATAAATCTGTTGAAGTAAACACACCACGCAACATCATAGCCCCATAGCCTATAATAGCTAGTTCAAGCGACCTCTTCATTATTAAAACCTTAATAAATTTTTTAGACTTATTCTAGAGAAAAGAACTAACATAGTAATACCTATTGATATGCCAAGAACCATAGATAATCTGTTTATAGGCAATTGAGGCTTGTAATCTAAAAATCGAGAAGTAGTTATTGCTATAGCTATTGAAGACATTATAGGCAAAAAGACTTTTATAAGAAGCCTTTTATCAGCATTCTTTTCCCCTAAGGAGCCTAAATGATCTCTATAGCCTCCTGTATAGAGGCCAATTACATATCCTATTATGGTCATTAATAGTGCTATTGGTGTTTGTCTAATAATTAATACCCATATATCGATATTTGTTATTGTCGATGTCAATACTAATACTGTACTTAATGGGTAAACAATGAATATTACATGTCTAAACCATACATTAAAAAACAATTTTCTGGCTTTATCTAAACCGATATAGTCACCAACCTTATCAACGATAGGCATAGACATTAACGCTCCTCCAGGTACGGGTAGAAGTCCAAGTATAGCTGGTACGAAAGATAAGACTATGACGGTTTTTTTAAGTAACGATGTTAATTCCTTGCTTAATCTATCTATAAATCCGGTTACTTTATAAAGAGATACAAAAATAGCTATAAGATACATTATTACAACAAGGTCTATAGTCATAGGGTCCGTTGAAACACTAAATATGATATGAATAAGAAAATCTATTCCTCCAACAAGTATTGATATTGTAGACGCAACAAGTAGAAACACCATCCATAGTGGGAGCTTTAATATAAGCAGTATTATCAATATTCCTATGCCGATAACTATGCTATAGCATTCGTCCATTGGGCACCCCTATGCTATAGTTCTTTATGGAATTATATAATTTAGCTATAGCCAATGTTCTAGATTCCATTACTTATATATACTTAAATACAAAGCATATCATTATTGAAGATTGTATCTCTGGATAGGGGGGCTGGCACATGGTTCTTGTAAAGCCTAAAACAAGGGCCGAAATAGGGATTATTGGTGGTAGTGGATTATATGAGATACCTGGTTTAAAGAATATTGAAGAGTATAAGATCTATACACCCTATGGTGCTCCAAGTGATAATATTATTGTTGGAGAGCTTATGGGGAGGAAGATAGCGTTTTTACCGAGACATGGTCGAGGACATAAGATACCTCCTCATCGTATAAATTATCGTGCAAACATATGGGCTTTAAAGAGTATAGGCGTTAAATGGGTTATAGCATTTTCTGCAGTTGGTAGCCTTAGATGGGATTATAAGCCGGGCGACTTCGTATTACCAGATCAATTTATTGATATGACTAAAGGTATTCGAGCGTCTACTTTTTTTGAAGGAGGCGTTGTGTGCCATGTAAGTGTGGCTGATCCCTTCTGTGAACATCTTCGTGAAATCATTGCAGATGCTGCAAAGGACGTTGATGGATTAACACTACATTATGGCGGCACATATGTTTGTATAGAAGGACCTAGATTTTCTACTCGAGCCGAAAGCCGTATCTGGAAGGACGTCTTTAAAGCTGATATTATTGGAATGACTCTTGTGCCAGAAGTTGTTCTTGCATGCGAAGCCGAACTATGTTATGCTACTGTAGCAATGGTTACAGACTATGATGTGTGGGCTGAAAAGCCGGTTACTGCTGAAGAAGTTGTACGTGTTATGAGAGAAAATACTGAAAAAGCCCGTAAACTATTACCGGAGATTATTAAGAGGATTCCAGAAGAGCCTGATGTAGGGAAGTGTAGTTGTTGCAAGGCTCTAGAAGCGGCTCTAGTCTAGATACATTAGTATACAAGGTATTAAATGCTGAAAAGTGGGCTTCAGAGGCTTGTAAAAAACTAGTCAAGTTCATAGAATCTAGTAGTGGAGAATTAATTATAGCTTATACAGGTTTAGGATACGCTGCAGCATCAACTCTATACTGGCTAATAACAACATTAAACCCAAGTAAACAGCCAGTACTACAAGATTCAGATACCATCGCTCTTTATAGATTAATTTACCGTGAAAAAACAACAACTATATTTTTTAATACAAAACCTGATGATCCATCACTTATACGTTTAGGGGATGCATCAAGATGGACTGGCGGGAAGATATACATCATTACGCCAAAACCCCCGGAAACAATTGATGCGTTATTACGTGGAGCCGATAAGATTGTTGTTCCCTGTCCTCCATCGGAGATCGAGTGCAGTTTATATGAAGTACTCATAGCACATTATACTGGCTTAAGATTGTATAATGTAAGTAGCAAGAGAGTATATAGATTGAGGAAATTCGTTGATGAGGGCTTCTCTATAGTGCTTGAAGAATTAATTGCTAATTATAGAGATGTGATCGCGGATATACTGAATACTAAAGAAATTATTGTTTCATCAACTGGTTTTCTAGAACCAACTAGCTATGTATTGATCAAAGCTTTAAGAAATAGAGGTATTAGGGCGTCGTATATTCCAATTAACATGCTTGAACCAAGTAGTAATGATAATATCCTGTTCCTAACTAGTAGTGTCGAGGATTATGTTGTTAAAGAAAAAAGATTTAAAGCAATGATCAGAGGTGCTAGAGTTTTAGAGCTTAGATTTAATCTCGATCCATTGGAGATCCCGGTATACGTAATCATGTTAGCACTATACATGATACAATAATCCTTATTTCCTAAATACTAGATTCTTATATCCGGCAGAAACTTAGACGGAGGCTACAAGGATTGGCCAGGATATCTTTAGCAAGAAAAGTACTGATTTTCTCAATAATAATGCTATATATACTATCAGCATATGTATCTTACGGATTTAGCCAAGAAGCCCTTATGTATGGATTAGGCTCTATAGTATTCTTCTTACTGTTGATAACAATTATTATCACAAGACCATATATTAGGAGAAGCGATGGAGTAGCAGCTATAGTGATATCAATTGTTGCAGTATTATTAGGTTCGGTTACAGGTATACTAATTGGAGGAGAAAATATTCTTGCATCAAGCCTCTATACACTAACTCTAACGATCCTCCTCCTAGGAATAGCCTATGGCTTATCGAAGTATCTTGTCTAAACACTATATAAAGCTCTCTTAACCACACTTATCCTAGAAGGTGATGTTTTACGAGAATAGCTGTAATACATTATTCTAGTAATCCTACATGGAGTGCTGAGATGCTTCTTGAAGCTGCTAGAAAGCGTGGACATGAAGCAAAGTATTATAGAGTCCAGGGCCTTGATGCTGGCATCGTTAGATCCGGTATTTCCATAGGTTATCAGGGTAAGGAGCTAAATGTTGACGCAGTAATTGTACGTAGTTTCGGATCAACACTCAGTGTTGAACAATTACTAAAACGTATAGGTGTTCTTGAGGCTTTGAGAAGAAAAGGTGTTATTGTAATTAATAAGCCTATTGAAATGCTGCTGGCACGTGATAAATGGCTTAGTCTGTTAAGACTACACCTTGCTGGACTACCTGTACCAGAAACCATAGTTACCGAAAATCCCCATACAGCTATGCGGGCTCTCATGGATTTTGGCAAGGCTGTATTTAAACCAATTATTGGCAGTCTTGGCCTAGGTTCTGTACTAGTTGATAACCCGGATGCAGCATATCAGTTTAGCCGTAGCCTTCATACATTTAAACAACCAACCTATATCCAAAGATATATTGAGAAACCAGGCTATGATATACGTGTTTTTGTTGTTGGCAATAGAGTTATTGCTGCTATGAAGCGTGTTATTGATCGTGGTTGGAAGACAAATATTGCCCAAGGTGCACGTGGTGTTGCTATAAGTGAGAAAGATTATCCAGACGCTTTTGAACTTGCTATTAAAACTGCAGAAGTCCTTGGACTAGACTATACTGGTGTAGACATTATTGTTGATCACGATAACAATTACTATATCGTTGAAGCCAATGCATCGCCCTTATGGAAAGGTTTATGGGCGGCTACAGGTGTTAATGCAGCAGAGTACATAATAGAGTATTTGGAGAAAACATATCGTAGATGATGAAAAGCAAACCGTGTGAGCCAATCAATACATGGCTGTGAACGCGAGCTCTCACACTGAATTATATAGGATTTTTACTCTCTTTATTTATCTTTAGTACATATAGTGTATTCGTATCGTTTACACCATCAATAAGCCTTATCCGATCAATTATGTTAGCCAGATCAGCTGGATCTCTAGCCCAAAGCTTAACCAACAAATGATAATCTCCAGTTACTTCATAGATCTCTACTATATACGGCTCCTTCATAAGACGGGAGATAACCCTACGCAATTTTCTAGGATCAACTTTTAACAACATATATGCTAGTGACTGATAGCCAAGCTTATATGGATCAATCTCTACAGTAAATCCTTTTACAATACCTTTTTTCTTGAGCCTTCGCAATCTAACAAGTATTGTTGCCGGACTAACACCTAATCTTTCAGCGATCTTTCTATAACTAAGTCTAGCATTGATCTGTAATAATCTAAGGATCTCTAAATCAAGATCGTCTAAATCACTGAATATACTCAAGACAGTAATCACCTAGATAGTGATTAGCCATGATATATATTTTATAATTAACTATTTTTATCTACAAACATGTCTTTAACAGAATTAAATTAAAGTCTTCTATAACTATAATTATTTAATATTTAAAGATATTATAAATGGCCGGGAGACAGCCCTTCATCCATTATAATAGCCCCCCATTCGGGAGTGTCTGGGCTGTACTCATTTATAGTAATTGTCCTAGACCGCTTTTATTGGTTTCCTATTATTAATAGTGCTATCGTTATTGGCGGCGTTATTGATGATGATATTACTATGAGGTCAAGTAGTTTTTCTCCACCGATCTCTAGTTTTATGTTCTTCCTGATTAGTTCTAAGGCTTTTAGTGTATCAGCTCCGATTAGCGTACTATAGACCGCAACTGTATAGGCAGTAGGCATTGAATATAGTATTGGTAGATCCATTAATTCTATGTAGAGACATACAAGAGCTGCTATTGCTACTATTGGTAAAATAAGTGGTATTCCAATACCCTTACCAGGAATATACTTGCTTGACAAATATACTATAAAGATAGATAGTATCAGCAGTAAAACATATTCATACAATTTAATAACGTGGATCAATAGTATTGTTTGCGCAATAGCCATTACTAGAGGAGCTAAACCACCACCTATATTTATAAATAGGTTATTTAATGCTCTAATTCTATATCTTGATGAGGAAATTATCGCTGTAACGTATAAGATTGATATAATAATGGATTCAGTAAATGAAATACTTAGAACGTATAGACACATAAATACAGTTATAATTGATAATAATGAAATCATTACCCTAACAAAGTATTCCAAAAGAACGGTTCTATCCAGTTCTCTACACCACCCATAAACTATACTCTAGCACCACCATTAAATATCTGCGGATAAATAATAGTATTCATGGGTGCCGAAACAGTGGTACATGATATTTCAAGAGCACTTCTTGAAGGTTGCCATATAGCTACATACTCCTACATAAAGCCTGGTAGTGTCCATAGGCTAAGAATAGATTCTTCTGCACCACACATGATGTCTTCATGTATAGGCATTACAGAGTATATAATAAAAGCCATTGAACTTGGTAAACGTGTTAGAAGAGGTGAATTAGCAGCTACAGGATTAAACCTTGGAAAACTATTTGGTAAAGCTTTAAGAGAAGCGTATAGGTGGACAAGCTATAATCCTTATCCTGACGTTATTGTGCCTACAATAACTAATGCACTTATACTATCCTATGTTGAGCCAGATAGCATCGTTAGGGAGTCAGGTGATCTTAAGAAGGCTTTATCGTTATTCATAGGAGGTACTCGATGGAGTGACGTTAAAGAGTTTATGAACGCTCTTAACAGTATTGGTAGAAGTAAAATGAGTGATCATCTACGTAATTCTGGATTAACATATTCACAAGCACTTGTTGAGGAAGTATCACTCGATGAAGCATTCCGCATACTTGGTAGTAGATGGCCCGGTTTTCTGGCATCATCTTATAGAGAAACTATACTATTTGATCTTGTAAAGAAGGCTATGGATTATTATAAGAAATATCATGATGGGAATAATACAGCCATAGCATTATATCTGGATATTATAGGAAATAGATTCCCAGGATGGGCTAAAGAGATGATTAACAAAGCATTTGAGGAAGGATTAATGGCTTCCAAGGAAGGTAGTAAGATCCTCTTCCAATTAGACCTTAAGCTTAGAAAACAAGGCTATTGTTACGATGAGTATGTACCTCTTCTTATAGCCGTACTACAATTAGCAATTTACGAAGGAATGAGAATATAGTTTTATCTAAAAATTATCATTTACATTCATGAATAATATTATTAAATGTTTCCGTTTCAAACAATAAAATTCTGTATGTGACTATAATAAATTAATGAGCATATTGTCTCATTTACAATTAATTGCATGGGAAATATTAATTGGAGGATATAATAAAATATCATAACATTATAATCATAGCACTTGATACATATAAGTAGCATTGTTTTATTTTATAGTCCTCACCCATTGATTAGTTTATCCGATTTATGCATATATTTTTAGTATATGTAAACCCGACAAACATTCTCATTTTCATTATTAATTAATTACTTTCGAGGCCTAAAATTTCCCAGTACATAGTTTAAATGTACTTTATCATTCCTACTCTAAGTAATACTCATATGGATATATTATGAAGCCTTCCTCTTCCAATAGTATTTTATCTCTTATCCGTTTCTTAATCCTTGGGTCTAGGAAGTATGGAGCCAGCGCTACTCCTGCTATGAAGCCTCCTATATGAGCCCAAAATGCTATTGATGAATATGTATAGCCTGCTAGTACTAATAGACCTAGTGCCAATTGTGTTATGAACCAGAATAATATATACATCCATGCTGGTAGAGGTATAAATATTGGTAGAAATACAAAGAAGTAAACAAGTGTTAGTCTTGAATGTGGATAGTATATAAGATATGCACCCATGATACCGCTTATAGCGCCTGATGCACCAATAGCAGGAACCACCCATGGTGTATAACCATAATTTGTAAGTAACCACTCCTTAGGGATAGCCATTATACTCAATAAATGAAACAAATGAGCAGCAAGACCAGATACTATATAAAATACCAGGTATCTACCACTACCCATTGCATTTTCAACATATAATCCAAAGAAGTATAGAAATAACATATTGCCGATTAAATGATATAAATCTCCATGTAAGAACATCGAGGTAAATAGTGTCCATAGCCTTTCACCACGTATAATAGCTATTGGAATGGCACCTAACTCTTGATAGACGTCATCTGGAGTTAATGCATACGGCACTAATGTTGACGGTGAAGCATTGGTTATAAAGAATATGATGACGTTTATAATAATCAATAATATCGTTGCCTTAGGTACTCTCCTAAGCCTTATACCTTCGATATCAATAGGTAGTCCGCCAGCCAAATGATCACCGTCATAGCCTACACTACTTAATTATGGATACATATACATATGTCAATACCTTTCATAAATAAATATGCTCTCCAACGCATATCTATTTTAAGAAACTAAGTATTCCAGAACTGATCTTTATCAATATGATCTTCTTCCTTGCAGGTAAACTTACATTATATACTGGAACCTTATTAACCAATATCTTCTCGTAAACACCGTTATGTGCATGCCCATGAATTACTATATTAAATAGCCTTGGATCAATTATTTTCTCCATGGCCCTTGATGCTAAGTAAGGCCATATTCTACGTGGTTCCCCATGAAGATTTCTATATGTAACACCATAATGAGATACTAGTATCAATTGATCAACTTTATTTCGTATGCTTAAAGCTAATTCTTTAATTTTTGATGGTAAATTTCTATAGTACTCTTCAATACCTTGTATATTCTTTGTTTGCCAAGGAGTCGGTTTGTCAAGTGCTCCTCGTGTACCTATGATCCCTATTCTTAGACCTTTTCTCTCAAGAATTATATATTCATCATTAACCCATTTAATCCTCGGATAACTCTTCTTATATCTTTCCTCATAACCTCTATATTCCTCATTACCAAAAATACTAATGATCTCTACATCGCTAAATACATTATATGTTATATCTATGACAGGCTTTAGCGAGCCTATATCATTTCTATTAACCATATCACCAGCCCATATAAATAGATCCGGTTTTACATTTAGTGCTTTAAGAGTCTTAGAATACAAGTCTAAATATCTCGGACTATGCACATCAGCTGTTACTGCAATCATTAATTGACTCAAGACCCTACACCATAGCTTAAACCGACTATATTCTCATTTTATCTATATTATAAGCTAACTAAGGATTAATGATTTCTCCATTTAATATTGAACCCTAAGCTAACATAGATAGGCTTATAAAAAAGTTATAAAGCATCAAGTAACTTAGAATATAGAGGTAAGAAGTACTAAGGGTGAATAAGATATGACTATAGGATTGCTCAAGGGAATTAATGTTCCAGGCCACAGAGGTTGGACTACAGTCAAGTGTAGTATATGTAAGAAAGAGCTAGATCTATTCGATGCAGTTGAAAGCGGAGATGCATATATATGTTCTAAATGTAATAGTTTCTTCTGCGCGGCCGATGCCAAGCGTGTAAAATACAGATGTCCTTATTGCCGCACAGAACTACAGCCCTATTATTAAGGATCATTAAGCTCTATCCTTATTGCCTTTTCCGGACATAACGGTATACATCCATAACATTCTATACAATCTTCTTCTCTAGCATATAACTTACCTCCTCTAACATAAAATACTAATGCCGGACAATACTCTATACATAATCCGCATAGATCGCATTTTTCGTAGTCAATAATTAATCTCACCAATACCACGCAGACCTCTATAGATACTACTCTACAAATCTATTAGTAGTTAGAAATTTATAATAAATGACTTGGTAATTATGGAAGAAATGAAGGATGTGAGGGAATGTATATGCCGCGATTAGTTGCTGATATGCATATACATTCCACTATAAGTGATGGTAGAGCTAGTCCTACAGAGATACTTTATGCGGCTATGAATAAAGGACTTAATATAATATCTATTACGGATCATAATAGTTTTCGAGGATCATTAATGGCGAGGAAAGTCGCATCAGGAATTGAGGGTGCACCGATCATTATTATAGGTAATGAGGTTAGAACTCAATATGGTGATGTATTAGTTTATTGTATTGAAGAGCCAGATATACCGTTTACATTGCCGGAACTAATAGATCGAGCTCATGAAGAGAATTGTCTTGTTGTACCAGCTCATCCATTCGATATATTTCGTCTAGGAATAGGTGATATGATTTATGAGTTTAATGGCTGGGATGCATTAGAGATATGGAATGCTAGTGCATCTCACGGATCTAATAAGAAGGCTATAAAGGCTGCTAAGATACTTGGATTACCGGGACTAGCTAATAGTGATGCACATATACTTGAGTATATTGGTTCAGCCTATACTGTTATAGAGGTTGATGATTACAGTGTTGAAGCCGTACTTGAAGCTATTAGAAAAGGCAGGGTACATCCTCACCCAGGGTACCCCCCTTTTAAACATGTTATTAAGAGGTTTGCATGGGGTTTTAGAAGAATAATTAGGAAATGAAGCTATTATAATTTATTAATTACTGACATAAAGATCCTAAGTACTCACAAAAATATTGCCTGTTAATTAGAATAAGTAAATGTATTATCTATAGAAAGATAAATAGTTGTATAATACAGCTTATTCTAGTTTAATCCGTTATTTTTTTCCTGATACACAATATAAATCTTTGGGGAATAGTTGTGAGATGTATAAGCAATAAGGTTCTTATTGCAATCATTATCATAGTAGCGGTTTTCGCAGCACTGTTTACGATAGGGCTAATCTTTAGTGTATTCCAAGGAATTGAATCGGTTCGAACAGGGGAACCTAATAAAATAGGATTATTTATGGTAGCAGGTGATCCTGAGGCCAATGAATATTATACAATATACTTAATGTTAAAGGATGAAAAGCAAGCCGATATAGCCGCTGATGGTGTAATCGAATTTAGCATAATTGATAACAAAGGGAATATATTATATAACGAGAAAAGAAATGTGACGGCAAAGGATTTCCAGATCTATGAGCATAAAATTTTTGGAGGAAAATTCATTGGCTATAGTTGGGATGTACCAATAAATAAAGTTAAACCTGGGATTCCTGACAGTCTGGGCTATGGAAAAGCTGAAATAACATTTATTACAAAGAGTGGGAAGGAACTACATAGTAGCTATGATTTAATAAAAATTCCTAAACTTAAACCAATAAATATCAAGACAGTTAATATTGAGGTTATAGGACCATACTCAGATGACGTTACTGCATATGCTTTTCCACCATTCGGCGAACAATACGGAGAAGCTGAAATAGAATTATCGATCTCATACTTTACCTTTTCAGGACCAGAGATTATTAATATTACTAAAATAGAGATTGAGCCTTCAGATCTAGAAGTAGTAAAAATAGAGCCTTCACTCCCCCAACAAATAGTAAACAGCAAATCTAAAAACTTTATAATAACAGTTAGTGCTCCAAATGGTTTCGAGGGAGTTTTAACAATCAAAATAATTCTATCAGGATAACTCGAAGCAATATAAGATAGACATCAATGAAAGTGTATATCACATAGTAATGTAATCATTTTTTAAACAATAACTGTTAAATAATATTTTATCATATATTTTCTCTTTATGATGTAACAGCTACAGCTATGTAAAATTATTGATGTAAGGAAATTAATATGGTATATAGCTAAAGATTCATTATTTTACAAGGACAAGACCTGCACCAAGATCCTCTCCAGCTGGGGTCTTGTCCTTGTATAGTTCTACCTTGTCAAGTCTATGTAGATCAATGATCTCGTTTAATACTGGGGCTAAATATTCTGGGACATATAGTTTACCGGGTAATGGCTCTCTAAACCTTATATTGTGTTTCTTCTTATAGCTCCAAATAGCAGAGTTTACCTCAATAACTTTTTCAGCAAGATCGGGGCTCCATTCAAGCCATTCCTTCTTAGGCTCAGGAAATCTCTCCTTATGGACCGTTTTACCGTATAATCTACGGTATATACCATCTGTTACGAATGGCATTATTGGAGCTAATGCACGCAATATATTGTCTAATACACTGTATAGCGTGTACCATGCAGCCTCTTGTTCCTCTCTAGAATACTTATTGTCCCTATTATATGCACGTGCCTTAACAAGTTCTATGTAGTGAGATGCAAAGTAGTTCCATGTAAACTGGTATATCTCATTAATAGGTTCATAGACATCTAGACCACTATATGCCTTATCTATTTTCTCAAGAACCCTTGCAAGTTTAGCTAGTGTAGCTTTATCAATAGGTCTTAGATTAACCGGTTCCTTATCGGGCATTGGAAATGCTGATATAAAACGAGCTATATTCCATAGCTTTGTAGCAAATAGTAGGCCTGTACGTATCATTTGCTCTGAGAAACGATAGTCATAGCCAAGTTTACTGGCCGCTGCACTCCAGAAACGAAATGCATCAGCACCATATTTCTCGAGATAAGGCTCTGGATCAATAACATTACCCTTACTCTTATGCATAGCCTCGCCCTTCTCATCTAATCCCATACCAGTTATACGTACCCATTTAAACGCTGGTTTACCAAGTAATTGGTATACACGTAGTATGGTATAGTATAGCCATGTACGTATAATGTCCTGGCCTTGAGGCCTCATGGTATACTTAAAGGCTTTCCTAAATAGCTTCTCATCCCTCATATAACCAGTTACATACAATACTGATATACTGCTATCAAACCATGTATCAAAGACTTTCTTCTCACCAATAAGCTCCTCCTTAGGAGCTCCACATACTGGACATTTATCCCATGGAGCAGGATCGATCCATGGCCTATGGTATTTACCAGGCTCAGGCAGAAGTACTGCACCACATCTACGGCATCTCCATATAGGTACTTCCGTTGCATAATATCTATCTCTACTAATAGGCCAATCAGTTGACAAACTATCGATCCAGTCTAAGAGTTTCCTGCGATGCATTTCAGGCCTAAAGTCCATTCTATAGATTAGGTCCTTAAGCTTCTCTTTAAACTCTAGTTGTTTCAAGAACCACTCTCTAGTATGTATGATCTGTATTGGTGTTTTACACCTCCAGCAAACAGGTATACTATGTTTAATCTTTTCCTTTTTAACTAGCAATCCATTGGCCTCAAGAAGCATCGCCATTTTCTCTCTAGCTTCATCAACTCGTAGACCAGCAAGTGGTCCAGCCTCCTTAAGCATTCTACCATCTTTACCTATGATTATCTTTGGCTTAAGGCCTAGTTCGCGAAACATCTTAACATCAGCCTGATCACCATAGCTACATACCATAACCAATCCAGTACCAAACTCTGGATTAACTTCTTGGTACCCAGTAATGATCATTTCATGCCCATAGATTGGTGCAATTGCATGAAGTCCTTCAAGCCTCTTATACCTCTGATCATCTGGATGATATACAAGTGCTGCACATGAACGGATCATTTCAGGCCTCGTAGTAGCTATAATGACATCTTCACCAGTCTCCTTAACACGGAACTTAACATAATATAAGTAGCCCATAACCTCCTTATGCTCTAGTTCTGCATCAGCAAGTGTTGTACGACAGCGTGGACACCAATTAACTGGTCTCTCAGCTTCATAGATTAACCCTCTTTTATAAAGTTCTATAAAAGTAGCCTGCGTAATTCTTCGATACTCCGGAGAATCAGAGCCGTTTCTCCAATAATCAAAGCTACATCCCATTTTCCTCCATATCTTAACGATCTCTCTTTCAGCATGATCGAGGAATTCACGGCATAGTTCTAGAAATTTCTCTCTACCTTCTGGAGTACTTGCAATCTCGTGAGGATTTACACCGTATGCCTTTTCCACTTGTACTTCAACAGGTAATCCATTACGATCGGTATAAAATGGTACTAATACATTATACCCCTTCATCCGAAAATATCTAGCAACCATATCTATCTGTGCATAATGAGCTGCTCCACCAACATGCCATTTACCACTTGCATAAGGAGGAGGTGTATCTATAGATATAATATCCCTAGGATCATCTTCACTAAATATAAATTTATATAGACCCTCTTCCTCCCAAAGTCTATATAGTTTTTCTTCCTCATCTATACTCCAGCGTTTTTCTTTAATCCTTGGCTTAAACTGTATCGACAAACAGGTATCACCACATAACCTCTACTAGTCGATATTGAAGAATTATGAATATCCTTAAAATTGTTTACCATAAATCTTAGTTAAGAAGAGATTATGGCTAATCTTTACATTCTATATCCTCTACATCCCTGAAGACGCATCCAATTAATATCCACGACTTATAAAATAATTCCGATATATCATTATACGTCAGTTTCTTATCACCAGAAACCTTGTAGCGTACATTAACAGTTTCAAATCGATCCTTAGCTTTAATACCAACGATTTCTGCATCGATAAAATATTTTGACAATTCACCAAATACTTTATTTAATTCATCCTTGGAAACTTTGTAGTAAAGTATGCAGTAATTTTTGTCATCAATACACTCTATAGAATCCGTGTTCCATAGCCAAGTATCCCTATATACATCGACAGATATGATTAATCGATCACTCAATTCTATAACAAGAACTCTCCAATAATCATGAAACCAGTATTCACTAATGTTTCCCAGGAACTCCAAGCTATACACAGCACCTCATAAGATTACAGTCTATGAATACATTATTACGAAAGAAGTATATAATTTAAGCTAGGGCCTAATCCATAGATCAGTCACATTAACTGTAAATCCAAGCTCCTTAGCTATTTTATAGGCTGTATCAATTTCCTTATGTGTTAATCTTCTATTTATATCTGGATATTTATCCGGTTGACGGGCTACAATGTGTTCAGGCCTATATTGATCCATTATATTTACTATAGCCTTAGGTGTATGCTTAGCTATCCATTCAAGAATAGGCTTTGTACAACAATCTATATGGTTCGGTAGTACTAGATGCCGTATGATCATGTCCCCATTATTATATGCTATTTCTAGATTTCTAGTAACTACTTCAAAATATCTCGGTACAAGCGATAATCTCTTAGCACACTCGTTATTACCGTACTTAAAGTCTGGGAGCCATATGTCTATAACATCTTTTAATAGTTCCATAGACTCTATTGTTAAATACATGTTGCTATTCCATAGCTGGGGCACATTAACTTCAAGGTAACGAAAACTCTCAAGAATAAATGGTATATGGGGAGTGGGATCGCCCCCAACATGATTAATATTCCTGGCACCCGTTCTCCTTAACTCTTCTTGAATCTTAGCTAGAGAACGTGAGTTAACCCTAATACCATGCCTAGGATATACTTGGCTTATGTCATAATTTTGGCAAAATCTACACTTTAAATTACAGCCCCCATAAAATATTGTTCCACTAGGCACTAGAGGCGCCTCTTCACCCATATGATGGAAGTAACTATGTACTATACAGTCCTTATCCATATGACATACTCCCGCTTCCCCTTTCAGACGATTTACACCACACCTTCTCTCACACAATGAACACGATTCAAGTATTTTTCTTGCAATAGCGATCTTAACATCTAAGAAGCTGTACTTAGGCTTTTCCAATTCATTAATTGATAGCTTGCCTTCACGGATCGCATTAAATATTTTTTGAAATTCTTTTTCTGCCTTCTTGTGCACACTCCATAACTCTTTAATTGATCCCTCATGATATGGATCAGTATCTATCGGTACATGTTTAGCTATAATGAATTTAGCAGGTTTCTCATCTCTCATAACCCTATAATACCAATTAAGCCTCTCTTTAATTAAATCGTGATGCCACACACTAAAAGAGTCTGGACGATATATAAGTATTGTATACAGATCAAGGGGTCCCGGCAATTCTCTTCAAAACCCCGATCCCAAGTAAATTTACACCATGTTTAAGGAGGACTTCATGTAAGCGCGATAGAGGTAAACCTATTACATTATATGGATCGCCTCTTATTTCTTCAATAAGTAGGCTACCAAGTCCCTGCAATGCATATGCACCAGCTTTATCAAGTCCTTCAAGACTTGCTAGGTACAATTTCAATTCTTCATTACTGAAATTTCTCATCTTAACATGTGTCACTACAGTAAATTCATCAATACTATGATCCATTAGATCTAATACAACGACCCCCGTTATTACACGATGCCATTTACCACGTAATTTCTTAAGCATTTTTGCAGCATGTTCTACAGATCTAGGCTTACCATAGATCCTATTTTCAGAATCAACAATAATAGTATCGGCAGCAATAAGTATCGCATCGCGAGGAATATACTTATTTCCAAGTACAGATCTTATTTTATGACGAGCATTTTCAATAACAATTTCTTCTGGGGTTCCTATTTGACGTTCAAATGTATTCTTAGGTTGAATGATTATAGGATCTATTCCTAAATTCTTTAGTAAATCTATCCGTCGCTTACTAGCAGTTACTAGAACAATCCTTTTCAATTTAATCACCTATCATCAATATATCCTTTACTTATCGATTTTCGGATTCTCCATACTAATTATTATGTTTGAGTTACCTGTTCTCTTTATTATATTATGTATCCTCGTTTACATACTTTTCACATATAGACGTTATTTTCATTTAAGAAGCCCACATACAAAGGACTTCTAATAGGGGAGAATATATTCTGGGCTTAAATAATGAGTTAAATCTTTATACAAATAAGTATCAATGATATAAAGATTATTTACTCTAGCAAAGCTCATAACACTACATTCATTTCTTAGCGAGTACAAGTTTTCCTGGAGTTACAAAAGCCCTACCTCTAAGATGCAATAGTATCTTAGCCTTCTTAAGATCCCACCCATATCTTGTATATAAATCGCTTTTAACATGGCCTGCAACTATGCGTGCTATAAATAAAGAACATTCTCCAGCTTCAATTACTTTCTCTAATTGACACTCAAGGAATCCATAACACCCTCTAATACCCGGGACAGAAATCACTTTAGACTCTATAGGTTCTAGTCCCAGGAGCTTCCACTTATCAACTTTACGTCCACTTAATGTTCCAGCTTTATAGACCAAATCAATATGTTCTTCCCCAACAAAGTTTATTGTAAACTCTTTTGTCTCCTTAATTAATTCATGAGTATATGATTCCTTGCCGATAGCCAAAGCTACTAAAGGTGGTTCTTCACTAATTGGTGAAACCCATGACGCGGCCATGACATTAAATCCTCCATTAGGTTTACGTGTTACTATTAGATACGCTGGTCTAGGATGCAACACGTAATAGTCAGTAGGATCTATCTCCATATATACACTCTTCACCCCTTCTTCACCTCTGAGGCGGTCCCATAACCCACATATACTATTTTATCTGGATTTAGAGCTTCTAATACTTCTGCCCTATTAGTTGCTACTATCAATGTTATACCAGCCTTTCTAGCTAGAACACCTATTTTTCTAGCAACACGTTGTGCTGTTAAAGAATCAAGATGGGCAGTAAACTCATCGATAATGAGGAGATTCGGTTTTTCAGCTAACAAACTAGCTAATTTAGCTCGTTCTTTCTGCCCAGTTGATAGCTCAGTGAATCGTGCTCTATAGAATACCGCATCGCTTAAACCGACCATATTTAGTACTTCAACAGCGGCTACGTGATCTTTTATCTTTGAATATACATGTTCTAATAGTGTTTCAGAACCATATTTAGGTTCATGCTCTCCAGGAAGTAGATAAGCAAGCCTAGTATTTTCAGATATGTATATTTTGCCTAATGTAGGTTTATACATGGGATCGACCTCCTTATTACGATCTATAGCTCCAATAATCATTCTCAATAATGTCGTCTTACCAGCACCACTAGCACCTACAACAGCAACTATACTGCCCGGCTCAATAACTAGATTAACATCCTTCAACACATATTTCTCGATTACTCTCCTTTCAACACCAAATGCTACAAGTATATCGCGGAGCATAGGTGATAATCTATTGATGTCTAATTCACTCGAAAATACTTTAGTAAGACCAACTATTTTTATGGGTTTTGATAATTTATCTACAACACCATAGCTACTTCTATACAACTTACCTTTATGCATCATTCCTATAGAATCTGTCTCAAGATATTTTTGAATGTATTTTTCAGCTTCATCAGTTAAGGGATACATTAGAACGGGTCTACCACTACCAGTATCCCACATATATTTAAAGCCAGCCTTTTCAAAGAATGGATTATAACGAGCCATCATAGCAATTGTTTCGATTATATGTTTATTTCTCTTCATCTCTGGTACCCGCCTTTCACGTATCCATTCAATTGCTAATTGTACAGCTGTATATCCTAGTCCATCGCCACGATAATCAGGATGAACAACAACACGAGCTATACGAGCAGCTGCAGTATTAGCTATTTTTAAAGCTTTTTCTGAAACCTCTTCACCAACTATTGCCCTTGCTAATTTACGGCTACGATATATCCTTACTAGTTCACGATACCTTGCTATAATGGGTTTTTTCTCCTCTAACGCGGTAGGCCAGTATGTGGGATGAAACCAATCACGTGGAAAAACCTTTTCCCGTATCATTTTTTCAATTTTACCATCTGGTAGACGACGATTCATCAAAGGTATCGGTGTATCAACACGTACATAAGCTACAATCCTAGGTTCAAAAGGTCTCCTATTAGCAAGCTCTATAATCAGGAAACGACTGCTTGGTAAACTACCTCTGATCTCTTGCAACTTCATAGGTACTTTATGCTCTGGACATAATGGCTGGACATTCGCTTCATAATATGATCCGCATACTGGGCATCTCCATATAGCCACTAGTTCTTCTTTACTAGCATAATGGTATTGTTCTAAACCGACAATCTCCATGTAGTCCTCTTCTGATACCGCTTCACGAGCTATAACAACATATTCATAGACAGTCTTCGTCTCAAGAGGATCTTTTCTGGCAAGCCTAAACTCTTTCCTCCATGGAGGCCATACTTTGATTTCCTCTCCACGCCATATCCTATAGAGCTCATAATCATTTTGTCCGAGAATCCATGTAGTACCTACTCTCTTAGGTTCATCTTTTAACATAACTCTTACTCGTTCACCACGGCTAAACCATTGAGCAATAGTACCTGTCATTAAAAGATTAACTGGTTTACCATCTATATCTACAGTTAATATACCGAACCATCTATACCCTCGTCGCTCCATAGTTTTAAAGGGTTCTTCAATAACCTTTGTCTCAATAGATAAGGATTTGGTTGAGCCTTTTTCAGACAATATAATCATCTCCTTACATTAGTTTTAATTAATCATTCAAACACTATATAGTTAGTGCTTTATTTATTATTTTCAAGAAATATACCTAATAATTTATTCATGGATATGTAAAATTCTTTAATAAACAAATCAAGCTTAGGTAAAATACCTTCATAGCCTAAAGCCTCTTTTCTATCATAAAGATAAATACCATCTTCTACATCAGCTCTTAAATTAGCTTTATTCAAAGCCCCTTTTCCAATAGTATTTATTCCCAGTTCCTTAGCAAGCTCGATTTCAAAGGGACATGCATGGCAATACTTAAGTCCTAATCTACTTGCAATTCTCCAAATATCAATTACCCCGATCCTACCTCCATAATTATATGTGATGTCCCTAGCTATTGCTTCAAGAAGAGAAGTATTTCCACCATGCCCATTAACTATGATCAATCCCTTAAAACCATTTATGCTTGATACAGATAGGTAAATATGGACAATAAGCCATTGGAATAGTTCCCTATCTAAACTAATAGTGCCTTCATAATTAGTCCATTCAGGTGAATATCCATAATATAATGGCGGTAATAGGATGAGGCATTTTTCACTAGAGTTTATCACTTCTTCGATAACTCCCTCTTTTAAATATTTTCTAATAAGTCTATCAGTAATTAATGCATCAACAGCTAGTGGAAGATAGGGGCCATGATACTCCAGGCTTCCGATAGGTAATAAAACCACTTTATTTATACATTTAGTAATCGATTCGCCTGAGTGGCATGTACAGTCTATAATCAATATATACCACCTAACAAGTAAAATCTACGGACATGAAATAATTAGGTGTTACGATAATGTCTAGGGAATATACAAAATACCGTGAAAAAATCCTCAAAGGATCTATTATTTCTGCTTTATTATGGCTAGGCCTACCACCATTAGTTAACCAGTTAGTGCAAGTTTCATATAACATAATTGATTCTATATGGCTTAGCCGACTACAAGATATAGCTTTAGCCGTACCTCGCCAGATATGGCCATTACTATTTCTAACTTTTACAATAGGTATGGGGATATCTATAGCTAACATAGCTCTTATATCACAATATGTTGGTGCCAAGAAATATGATGAAGCAGATCACGTAGCTAGCAATCTGTATTTCTTCCTTATCTTTCTAGGAGTAATTATTGGACTGGTATTCTATAGTCTTAAGGAGTATATTCTACTATACATAATGCATGTGCCCCCGGAGATCTATGAATGGAGTGTTGAATATGCAGGTATAATTAGTATTGGCGTACCATTTGGTATGATATCATTCGCGTTCACAACTATATTACAAGCCGTAGGTGATACACGCACACCTACTATACTACAGTCAGTATCAGCATTAATGAATATCTTTTTAGACCCATTACTGATCTTCGGCTTTAAGATTGAATTCGCCGGGATAGTATTTGGAATAGAGCCTATGGGTGTGACAGGTGCAGCATTGGCTACAGTTATATCACGCATAATAACCACTTCCGTTGGTATGTATCTATTATTTAAGGGTTATCGAGGAATAAGAATAGTTTTTACAGGACTCAAGTTTGATAAACAATGGTTATTAGCTAGCCTGAGGATTGGTGGACCTGTAATGATTCTTCGTGCAGCAAACGTGGCTTCATTCACTATATTACAAATAATCGTCAATGGATTTGGTGTCGAGGCGGCTGCAGCATTTGCCATAGGCCTCGTAGTTATTAATTTATCCGATGCGATCCTATGGGGATTTAGTCAAGCAGTATCTATTATGGTTGGACAGAGCCTTGGAGCCGGATACTATGAACGTGCTAGAAAAGCTGTTTATAAGGCTTTAATGATGGTTTTAGCCCTGACAATTATTGGCGTAGTTATTGTTATCAGTTTTAGAGACCCACTTGTATCCTTATTTACAAACGATCCATTAATTTCATCAATGGCTTCCAAACTTATTGAGATATTCGCTTTATCAATACCATTCTTTGGAGCATTCTTCATATCTATGAGTGTAGGTAATGGCTCCGGCCATACTCTACCACCATCACTTATCGGACTGATTAGATTATGGGTTATTAGAATAGGTATTGGATACTATTTATCAGTTATCATGGGATTAGGTATTGAATGGTTATGGATAGCTATGGGTCTCAGTAACGTGTTTGCAGGGATAGCAGGTATTATATGGATAATATTTGGCAATTGGACCTTACCAGTAATCAATTCTATCGGAGGCTCAGCTATGGGAGGCAAAAGCATAGGCAAATTGGGCAAAGATCTCTCGAATAGAATCAAGAGAGAGGATTAGACCATAATCACTAATGAATTCCTTAGCCATTTCATCGATTTTCTTAAATGGACTAATATATCTACCCATGAGCCATACTATAGTATCTAACAATATACAGGGAATACCTGAGTATTTAGACAATATAAACCATGCTTCAATAATGTCGTGCCTATATCTGCTTTGCATAAACTTGTGTACTAAATTTCTTAAATCTTCCAGACGGATTTTATCAGATGTTTCAATAAGTCCGCTAGTAAATGATATATAAGCAACCCTTCTATCAATAGGCATTGGAATCCTAGGATCAGGTACCGTATTTTCACACATAATGTGTGCCCCATAATAATACATTTTGATGGAAAAAACAATAGTTTTAGCATACATTGGCTGTTTCATAATCACTGATAGCATTTTCAAAAGCATATATTGATCAATACTATACAAGCATGGACTAGTATACAACATGTCAATAATTCTTGAGGTAAGAAAAATCCTTAATCTCCTAAGCTTATTCCGTATCTGTATTCTATTATATTTGGTATGTTTTATGAGAAAATCTGTAAATAGGTCGTATAATCTATTATAATCTGATATTTCAGTTTTAGCGAAGAAGTTGCCTACTTCATTCCAATAATCTTCACCCTTTCCACTTAATTGATAACTAATTAAGGAGTTCGCAATAGTAATGATAACTGATAAACCCTTATCTCTTGTAGACAAATAGATCTTCCTCAAAGCCTTATATTGAGGATCCATTTCAATAATAGCATTTAAGTTGTTCTCATTAAATATTTCTTTAAGTATCTTTCCAATTTCCCTAGCCCTATATTTATTTACCTTAAGCAAGCTCCATAAAGCACCATAGTATCCCATTTTTCTATTATAGATAGATATAAGTAGGTATTTAATGTGTTTATGAAATGGAAGTACAGGTGATCAATAGATGTATATAATGGCAATTATAGTAAAAAGTAAAGAGAAGGAATACTTGATAGCAGATATTGATAGAGGAGATAAAGTTCTATTGGTAGATTTAGATACTAATTCTAAGAATATCTTGGAAAAACCTACAAGAATTGATGACTTGGAAGATTTTTTAGAAAAATATAACCCCGCTATATTAGTCTGCAAATCTATAAATACCGAGTTAAGACTAGCTATTGAGGAGTCAGGGGTTAAAGTTATAAGCAACGTTGGCGGTAAAGTAAATGACTTCCTAAAAGAGATACTATAGAGGTGATTAATAGTGCCTGCACCTGTAGTTGGAAGGCATGTTTATGCGGATCTTTATGGATGTCCTAGAATTGTTCTCGAAAATAAGGACTTACTAGTTAAAGCTGTTAAAAAAGCTGCGGAAGTAGCTAATGCAAAGATCTTGGAAATTAAATCATGGACAGTTGGTGGAGAGCATGGTGGTATATCAGTTATTGCACTTGTCGTTGAAAGTCATATAGCGATTCATACATGGCCCTTAAATAACTATGCTACAGTCGACGTATATACTTGCGGTGAAAAAAGTGATCCTTGGAAGGCGTTTAAGTATCTAATTGATGTTCTCAAGCCTAAACATTATGTTGTACATTATAGTGATAGGAGCCAGCTTCCAATTGAAATTTAATACACCATGATCCCTGCTTTCTCGCTAAAGTTCATAACCATTATGCTTACTACTCTTCCGCCTTTTATCCTAACGACAATGTCTTGTCCTGATAAAAACTCCTCATCGGCATCCTCTATATCATAGCCAAAATTTATGTATAGTATATCATTTTGTTTATCATATTCCATCCATATCTTATCCAGATCTCTAATTCTAAATTCCTTATTTCCATTAGTTTCTTTACTCATTTATAATACCACCTATAGCTTGTTATATCCTATGGAAAAGTATACTTATTAAAAATATTTGAAGAAATCTAAATAATAGCTATAGTTATATCTGCAAAGTCCATCGGTAGAGGCAAGCCCTTGGATTTATATTCTTCGTATTTCCTTTCAAGAAATGACTTGAATACCGGACAATTATCGAATCTTCCATCACGATCACATTTTGAGCCCAGAGTTAGAAAACATAGCATAGTCTTCTTATCGTAGTATGGACAAATCTTGTGATGATGTTTAGCGCTTCTAAGCATTCTATTGACCCACTTTTGCTTCTCATCTATCTCAGGTCTAGTCTTTTGTTTATCTTCAAGTGCCTTTCTTAGTTCATCGTCTGAAACCTTAGAAACCATATTCTTCACCTCCTTTATACAGAACTATTAGGTACATTTTATTATGATCGTTAATTGTACTAAACTATTTTTCTAACAATAGGATAGTATATCAGATGTTATAAAGATTTTTACTAGTTAAGACTCATAGTAAATATTAATACTATCTATACTATCTATTATATAGACAGTAGTCTATATCATGAGTCTTTGGACTAGTTCGATTGTTAAATTTTTTATACTACAGTCTCTTCTTACCATTATGATAATGCTGTGTTCTGGTGTATCGGATAATGATTAGTATGTGGGAAATTATATGGACGATTATATTATTTATTTGGGTTATGATAGTGGTGCAACCATTAACCTTAACTTTTTATAAATGGGCTAAAAAACGGGGCATTAAAGAAAATAAGATCATATATTATAATCGTAAGATAATACATATGCTTGCCGGAGGCCTTGTAGCGCTACTTGTACCATTTCTTTTTGAGACCCCATTACTCCCATTTACACTAGCCATGGTCCTAGCTGTATTAACATATATACCTCATAAAACTGGTAAGCTAATGTATTGGTTTCAAGTAGAAGATAACATGTATGAGGTTAACTTCTGTATTATGTGGGGGACAGTTATAGCGGCATCTTGGATAATATTTGGAATGAATCAGCAGGCATACTGGTATGGCGTTGTACCAGTAGCGTTCATGGCTTTTGGAGATGCAGTAACAGGTTTAGTTCGGAATATGATGTACGGTAAAAGAACTAAATCATGGTACGGAAACCTGGCAATGCTGGCTGTAACGGTGCCAATAGGTGCTGCAGTAATAGGATTACCTGGAGCAGTTGCGGGAATCCTGTCAAGTATAGTTGAACACTTCGAAATACCGGGTATCATAGACGATAACATAACAGTACCACTAGTTGGTTTCTTAACACTATTGGGGTTCAATTACTTACCAGTAACGATCTAAAATGGTGCGGGGGGTGGGATTTGAACCCACGCCGGCCTACGCCAGCGGATCCCCCAACGGCGGCGAAGAGCTATTGTTCCGCCGAAATCTCTTGAGTCCGCCCCCTTGGACCAGGCTCGGGCACCCCCGCTTCTATTATTGAATGTTTATTATTAGGTGTTTTTATTCTTTTGTTACAGGCTTTATTACTGTTCCGGGATTTTCTCCTCTATCAACTATATCTAGTATCTTCCTAGGACTCCTATAATACAATATATAGATCTTTATGCCGCTCCTTTCCATTATATCTACGGCATGATTATCTAGTAACCTGTATTCTCCAGGTAATGTACCTGTTTCCATGTATCTTCTTAACTCTAGTGATGTTATTTCCTTTAATGGTTTTGCATTAGGATCTTTTTTAGGATCACTTGTATAAACATGATCTATTGCCGCTAAGTCTATTACCATATCAACTCCTAAGGCCTCCGCTGTTTCAAGAGCTACAGCCGCCGTTGATTGACCAGGCATTAATCCGCCTAATAAGAACGCTTTGTAATAAGGTAAAACCCTTCTAAGTGTTTCAAGATCTTTTATAGGTAGGGGATAGGAATATGGATATAGAGCTGAAGCAAGTAATAAGGCATTTAATCTACTAGACCATATTCCGATAATGTCTAGAATGTAATTATTATTTACACCTAGATTACGTGCTAAGTTTATATACCTCCTTGCCAACATTCCTCCACCTGCTATTATAGCTAATTTATAATTTCTATTAATAAGATCCTTAAAGATCTCTATGTAACTTTTTATTAATTCATAATTATCATTATTAAAGGCCTTACCAGTAATTTTTATGACCAAAAATTTTTCCATAAATTATCCACCATAAAATAGGAATGGTTAAGCATTATTTAAAGTGTTCTAGTCTATGATATACTAATAATAAAGACTTAATTAAAATAGTCATGCAAGAATTATTTAAAGACTGCTTATATAAGACCAAGTTTTACATTTATTTATAGTATATAGTGTATTTGGGGAGCTCTAATTGTGCGGTATTATTGGACTTACATGCTTAATGAATAAGACCCCAGAGAAACCAGCTGTTATGACGTATAAGGGTTTGTTAAGGCTAGAATACCGTGGATACGATAGTGCCGGTATAGCATGTATTTCTAGCGGTAGAATTATTGTTTTGAAAGGAAAGGGGAAAATATCCGAACTTGAAGTTAAACTTGGATTCTCCAAAGTTGATGGTTCAACTATTATAGGTCATACACGCTGGGCAACACATGGTGCACCTAATGATGTTAATGCCCATCCACATACCGATTGTAGTAGACGGATAGCGGTTGCCGATAATGGTATTATACAGAACTATCGTGAACTCAAGAGAATGTTGATTGAACGTGGTCATGTATTCCGTAGCGAGACAGATACGGAAGTGATACCTCATCTTATAGAAGAATTTTATAAAAGTACTACTAGCTTATATGAGGCATTTAAACAAGCCATTAGACTTTTAGAGGGTAGTTATGCAATTGTCATGATATCTAGTATTGAACCTGACAAGATCTTTTTTGCAAGAAAAGATAGTCCATTAATAATAGGAGTTGGTGATGGATACAATATTGTAGCTAGCGATATACCAGCTTTTCTAGAATATACGAGAAAGGCCATAGTTGTACATGATCATGAGGCTGGATTTGTATCTCCTAGGGAAATACATCTAGAAAATCTCTTAACGGGGGCCATGGTTGATTGGAAGCATAGAATTAGATTTATTGAATGGAGTATTGAGGATGCTACTAAAGCGGGTTATCCACACTTCATGATTAAGGAAATACATGAACAGCCTCGAGCTTTAAAAGATACATTGTATGGTATTAGAAAGGAAGTTGGTTTTCAAGAAGCTGTTAAATTGTTACTTGACGCACATAGAATATATGTTACAGCTGCAGGCACTAGTTTTCATGCAGGATTATACTATAGCTTATTAACATACAAGATCGTGGGTGTACCGGTTATACCGTTTATAGCTAGTGAGTATCATGTTTATGAAAAAGCTGCTAATAGCCGTGATGTATTAATTGTTATTAGTCAAAGTGGAGAAACTATTGATTCGCTCATGGCTCTCCGTGCCTTTAAAGAACATGATGCACGTATAATTGCTTTATCGAATGTAATTGATTCAGCCATCCCACGTGAAAGTGATATAGCATTGTATACTAGGGCAGGGCCTGAAATAGGCGTTGCTGCTACCAAGACCTTTACTACTCAAACAATAGCTCTTGCATGGCTTGCAGTGGAGCATGGCGAGGCCATGGGATCTCTAACAAGTTCTGAGGCTAAAGAACTTAAGGATGAATTACTTAAGGCACCCAAAATCGTTTCAAACATTATAGCATATACCGAGGATCAGGCTAGGAAACTAGCAGAATGGCTTAGTAGAAAGGATAATGCATATTATTTAAGCCGTGGTATAGGTGTTCCAGTTGCCATGGAAGGTGCTTTAAAGCTTAAAGAGATTGCATACATCCATGCAGAAGCCTATCCAGCAGGAGAAAGTAAACATGGTCCAATAGCGCTGGTCACAAAAGGATACCCAGTAATATTTACTATACCTTCAGATGATTACCTAGAAAAGCTATTACTCGGCAATATTCAGGAGATGAAGGCAAGAGGTGCAGTAGCTATTGGAGTCGCCCCAGAAGATACTAGTCTAGCAGATCAGCTTGACTATATGTTTCCAATACCACGTACCCATTGGATACTAACGCCAATAACACACACGCCTATAATGCAGTTATTAGCATATTATACAGCTGTGCAGAGAGGATACGATCCAGATAAACCACGTAATCTTGCAAAGACAGTTACAGTAGAATAATGAGCTGCCCGAGTATAAAGTTAAAAGTATAAGTTATATAAAAACATATTATGATTGAACTAAACAAGGATTCCAACTATAATCCTTGTATTGAGGATCGTCAAAAACGGATTATTTCTTTATTGCTATTAGTTAGATTCTTATATCATATTAGTTGGTAATATTATTAGGTGATGCCTTGAGACCCGTTGTACTTGCTGGAGGCGAGCCCAAGAGGATTAGTGTTCTCGTACCTTCTGGTAGGAGTAAGCATACTCTTCGCGTATTGGGTAAGCCTATAATCTATTATCCTATCCATGCCATTGAACATGTTCTTCGCCAAGATGTTGTTTTGGTATATAGTTATGAGGATGTTTTAAAGGAGGCTTTAAAGCATAGTAGGAGGCGTGTTATTGGCGTTAAGCAACAGGGATATGGTATTGAAGCTGCTATTATTTCTGCATCTAAAGAACTTAATGATGTTGATTACTTCTTATTAGTATATGGAGATCTAATATTTGACTCCAAGGCATTATCTAGTCTTGTTGATGTATTCTATAGTGTTGAGCCTACTGCAGCGATCCTGACTATTCCTCTTGAGGAACGTTTTGCGTATACATATGGCGTTGTAACTATTGATCTTAGCGGATTAGTTAAGAAGGTTATTGAAAAACCGACTAATATTGAGGAAATTGAGCGTCCAGCGTATACTATTGGAGGCGTATATATACTTCCTACATGGATCATTGATTATCTTGAAAGAGGGCTTAGTTTACCAGAAGCCCTCGCCAAAATAGCTAGTGATCGTAAGGTTATTGCTGTTCATTGGAGTGGTTTATGGATTGATATAGGATATCCAGCCGATCTGCTTGAAGCTTCCAGATTACTACTTGATAGAATACATGGACTACATATAGCCGACAATGTAGAGATCGAGAATAATGCATTGATAAAGCCACCGGTAATTATTGAAAATGGAGTCTACATAGATCATTATGCAGTAATTAAGGGTCCTGCATATATTGGGAGAAATAGTTTTATCGGTGCACATAGTTTTGTAAGGCATTACACAAGCCTTGAAGAACGTATTCGAATAGGTGCCTATACCGAAGTTAAAAACTCTAATCTACAGCCCCATATAGTTGTTGATAGTTTTTGTTATCTAGGCGATAGTGTTATTGGAGAAAATACTAGTATAGGAAGCCACGTTGTTACATTAAACGTGATTCCAAGCGAAGAAACACCTCCTCGTCTTAGAGAACACCTTGTATATCCACAATCAATTAAGAAAACAGTATTAAAGCTTGGAGCAATTATAGGTTATAATGTAAAACTGGGTGCAGGAACAATATTATATCCAAAATCAATAGTACAACCTGAAACACATATAGAACCTGGTACAGTATATAGAACAGGATTTGAATCTCAATAAACACTATCTATAATTTAGTCAGGTACTAATTATTTTATATATAATTTATATTTTCGAATAAAAATTCAAATTTTAAGACAATATTAAAAAATATAAAACAAAGATATAAAGTAACATAAG
>Ga0180301_10000066_pt1 | contig 68678 bp, 69 predicted proteins | sample GuaBasSediGuay16_FD_121797 | JGI IMG/M metagenome (GOLD analysis project Ga0180301, IMG submission 121797) | Subseafloor sediment microbial communities from Guaymas Basin, Gulf of California, Mexico - Guay16, Core 4569-2, 12-15 cm | ecosystem: Environmental > Aquatic > Marine > Hydrothermal...
AACAGCCAGCGCCTTTTCTCTGTCGCCTACCATGGCATAAGAGGTTACAGCCACAATAGGTATGTGGCTGATCTCCGGGATGCTCTTTATCTTCCTGGTTGCCTCGAAGCCATCCATCTCCGGAAGCTGCATATCCATAAGTATCAGCTCAGGTTTTTCCGCTTTGGCTTTCTCTATAGCTTCAAGCCCGTCTTTAGCCGGGATAACCTCAAAGCCGTTTTTTTCCAGAATGAAAGTTGCTAAATACAAATTCTGCTCATTGTCCTCTACCACCAATATTCTTTTTTTCATGTTCCCCTTGCCTTGAGTCTGACAGGTAGCGCAAATGTGAACCTGGAGCCCTTGCCATATTCGCTTTCCACCCAGATCCTTCCACCTATCAATGTCACCAGCTTTCCACAAAGGTGCAACCCCAGTCCAGTCCCCAACGCATCAAACAGCATATCCATATTCTCCTTTTTTATCCCTGTGCCTGTATCGGAAATGCTCACCTCCAGGTTGTCATTCTCGATTTTACACTCAATTCTTACCTTGCCGGCTTCAGTGAATTTGACCGCATTATTGGTCAAGTTCAGGAGAATCTGTAAAACCTTCTTTCTGTCGCTGTAAATTTCCAGAGTCTCATCTGGTATCTCTGAGATTAGTCTTAAACCCTTTTGGGAAATTATTGGAGATAAGCTTTGGGAAACTTCAGAGGGAGCATCCTATCACTTGAACTCTAAATCGTATCGATGCTTCTTAGCCATTGAACACCTCCTACTATTATTTTTTAGGAGGTGTTCACTTTTTTAGGGGAGGTTCACAATGGACCAACCTATCGCTACTAGGCGAATCGCTATAGAAATGATAAGGATCAAACTCATGACAATTCCTCGTCATCGACGGCTTGCAGGTTACTATCTGATAGGGTTGCCAACTTTGCCTCGCCAATCAAATGGAGGAAAACTGTCGCTACAGCCGACAACAATTCTTTGTCTTGGAAAGGATAGGGTCCCCGGGACGTCGTCTCGGTTGAGGTACGAGGTCGTGACCAATAAGACCGTTGCGCCGAGGATCAATACCCCGGTTCCCAGAAATATCTTGCAAACCCATACGTCTTTATGAATCATAGAAAATGATGTCTGATTGTATGCGTTTACAAGTTTTCTGAATCTTTTTTGCTTCGGGATTTCTGCAAGAAAAAGAGAATACCGTAAGAATAAAAAAGCCTCCAAAAGAGTCTACAAACCCCATCGGAGGCTACATAAAGGCACCTTCTGAATACCCCTCTCCATAATTAACTCCGGAAGATAAGGGTTGTGTTGTTAGTTTATTTATGGCCTAGGTGAGATAGTCATAAAAAGTCTGCTGTAGAATCTGTTTGTTGTCAATAAAGAATACGGTGAAAAGTACCCCGAAATTCGAAAGTCTTAATAGGATCTAAAATCTTCTTAGCAGATTCCCGGGAAAATGTTAAGAAGGATATTTATCTGACATTTTTGTATGGCTTTTGTATTCTAAATCGGATTTCGATTTCTTAAGCAAAAGAAACTCCATGGCGTAAACAATATGTTGAGTTCAACTCTTGCATTCGAAAATGACAGATTTGCTTGCAATTATCAAGATCTTTGGAAACATTGCAATATGAAAAGCATATCGAAATCCCAATCTTTACTTTTACCTCGACCTGTCTCTATGAAACCCACTCTTTCAATCCAACCTTCAGTTAGACCAAAAAGCACAAAACCCCACCTCTCTTCATGAGAAACAGGGCCTTGGTATCCAGTTCATGGCATTCCTCGATTAGGGTTAAAAGCCATCAGTTCCAGATTTCAAAGGGAAGTTACCAACAAAGCAGATTTTTGTCAAGGATGCTGAAAGGTAATCAGCTGTTGGGGTTAGCACTGAGGTGGGGATGGACGTAAAACTCCCTGATGCGGTGTGTCTGATACGTCAAGGGCTTTCCTTTTTTCCGTCTCTATGATATTCAGAATCCGACTGTTATTGAGGTGAGCATCTCATTTTGTTAACCGCCCTCTTGCTACGCTTGTCTGAGACGCTGGGAACATAGAGGGAGATTTGTTTTTCCTGATCAGAAGACGACGATCAGGTCAGCCTGCGGCGGACGGTATTGATCCCACAATTGCCATCTTTGAGCAAAGGCTTGTTAAAATTGATTAGCAAGACAGTTCCCTACTGATAATGATTTCCCGTGATACCTCCCTGACCACGTATCAAGATGATTGATAACGAGACAGATCCGCCAGAGTGCTTTGGTCAGCTTGACACGGTTTTTCCTGTGGACGAGGAGGGGATACGCACAAGCCCGCCCGAATGCATGAAGTGCCCTCATGCCAAGTCGTGTTTGCAGGCAGCCATGCGCAGTCCTGAGGGCCTCAAGCTCCAGGAACAAAAGGTGGACCAGGCCTATGAATATGGCCTGATCGGGAAGCTCGATCGCTGGTCTAGAAAGAAGCTCATTCGTCAGGAGATAAAGGCCCTGGCTTCAAAGCGAAAGTCAAAATAAACATAATGCCGAATCAACCTGAAAAGGCACCTAGATTAGTTAATCTTACCATGTGCCTTTTCATAACTGTTTTAATTGGAGGAGTTGATTGATTATGGCAACAGAGAACCATAACGATATGTTCACCCGGGATGTTTTGCAAAAGCTATTTCCACCAGGCCGGGCAGACCAGTTTTTTGATGCCCTTTACGGGGATGCAACAGAAGGTGCTTTTGATATAGCGTTGGAATTCAAGGGGCATAGCCAAAACAAACTACAGTTCGAGTTTCACCTGAAGCAGCGGCCAGACAAATGTCTGGCTTGTCATCTTACCTTTGGACTACCGGAAATATTCTCTCGTCATCCAATTATAAATACCACCGGGCTAGTTCAGGAAATTGAGCAACTACTAAATGGGCGCGCCAGGTGCACAAACTGGCAACTCGGCATGACCCAAGTCGTATCCAGTGAACTCCATGTTATTCCATTAACCCTTTTCTTGGATGGCTGACCCATGGCTCGCGCTAACATTAAGGCTGCTTTTAACCGGCCTGCTTCCCGGGCGCGAGACACTGGTACCAAGTAATCGATAAAGAAAGCGACGTGTTGGTTATGGAACCTGTCGAAGGGAAGGATCTGAATGCGATTTATTTAATCCTGTGCCAAGCTTGACCAGCGTCACCACCAAGAGGCAAACCAAGAAACATGCCGGTTAAAGCGTGAGGAATCTCCATGAGCGACTATCATCAGGAACAGTTCAAAGCGATTGTGTTGGTACGCAACCATCTCAAAACGCTTTCGCCTTCTGAACTGGCAAGGCTGAAAGCAAGGATAAGAAGCTATCTGCGATTTAGGAAGGAAGTGGACCAGTTCTTTCGACACCGTTTTTCAAAAGTCTGCACCCAGAAGTGCTACCAAAATCATTATAGTGCATGCTGCAATCGTGAAGGGATTATCACCTTTTTTGCTGATGTGGTCATCAATGTTCTGATGTCGTCAGGCAACGAGATGGACAGGCTGCTGCAGGTCCTTCGTGTTCCGAACCTTGGCCCGAAGTGTGTGTATCTTGGAAAAAATGGTTGCCTCTGGCGAGTAAAGCCGATCGTCTGTGAGATGTTTCTCTGCGAGCATGCTAGAAGAGCGGTATTTGACAAGGACCCCCGGGCGCTAAAAGCATGGGAAAAGCTGAAACGCAGAGAAAAAAGATACACCTGGCCAAGCCGTCCTATACTTTTCAATACCTTGGAAACATATTTTATCCAAGAGGGATATGCTTCCAGCCTGATGTATTTTCACAACAGCCCGGGACTGATGAGGGTAAAAGCCCTGGCCAGAAAAAAGGGTACAAAGGAAAAAAGAAAACGTAAGGGCTGAAAGAATTTCTGCATCTCAGACGATACGCTTAAAGTCCTTTTCGATTTGGCGCAGGCTTCGGTGAACCAGGACCGGACGACCATGGGGACAATGGGTGGCATGTTGAAGGGTATCCAATTGTTTTAGGAGGGTGCTCATCTCTTCATCCGACAGCTTTTCATTGGCCCTGATGGCCCCGTGGCAGGCCATAATCGTCAGGCACTCATCCACTGCGCGATGGAGTCCAGTGGCAAGACCGATTTCAGCGACCTTTTCTATAATTTCCAGAACAAGGGGCTTCATAGGCTTACCCGCCAGGATGTCCGGGACAGCCTTCACCAGGTAAGTCCTTCCCCCAAACGGTTCTATTTCCAGGCCAATGTTTCCCAGGTCTTTCAACAGGGTGTCCAGGATACTGGCTTCCCGATGACTCAACTCCAGCCTTTCAGGGATGAGCAGGCCTTGGCTGGCAACGTCTGAGTCGCTATAGGCCGCCTTGAGCGATTCAAAAACCACCCGTTCATGGGCGGCATGCTGATCGATGAGGACCAAACCATCTTCAGATTCGCACACGATATAGGTGTTGTAAAGCTGGCCAATCACCCTGAGAGAAGCAAAGGATCTTTCCGGCCACAGGCGAGGCGTGTCATCAAGGGGGCGGCTGTCAGAGACGGGCAAGGGTTTGGCTGTGGGTTCGCTGATTTTACCATACGGTGGAGAAATCGTGTAACGCCGGGGTCGCACAGGCTTGGGCAGGGGCGTGTGGCCCCATTTGAGGCGGTTTAGGGCCTGAAGTGTTGCTGTTACACCCTTTGAAACAGTGTCATAGACCTGCCTTGGCGCTTCAAACCGAACCGAGCTTTTGGTGGGATGAACGTTGACATCCACCTGATCGTACGGCAGTGTCACAAACAGCACTACCACGGGGAACTTCCCTTTCATCAGGTGACCTGCATAGCCCTCCCTGATAGCATGGTCGAGCATCTTGTCCCGCACAAACCGCCCATTCACATAAACGTATAATCCCCGCGAGGTTGTTCGTGTGATGTTCGGAGAGGCCACAAACCCGTGGACCCGGACGTTGCCGCCCTTGTGGTCCACTTCATATAAACGGTCTACCAAATCTCCCCCTAGGACATCGACTATGCGATGCAGGGGGTTTGAGGTGGGACCCCAGTTCCCAAGGACCCTTCCGTTGTGTAAAAACTTAAAGTGGATACCAGGCCAGGCAAGGGCCATGCGTGTCACTGTATCGCTAATATGACCCATCTCGGTCTGCTCCGTCTTTAGGTATTTGCGCCTGGCAGGCGTGTTGAAAAACAAACGATTGACCGAAACCATGGTTCCCTTAGGGGCCCCGATCTCAGCAACGGTCTTGATTTTTCCGCCTTCAACAATGACTCGCGTGCCCACGTCTGATGATGCCACCCTGGTCACCATCTCCATGTCTGAAACAGATGCGATGCTTGGAAGGGCCTCTCCCCTGAATCCAAGCGTGGCTATGGAAAAAAGACTTTCTTCGTCATAGATCTTGCTGGTTGCATAACGCTCTATGGAAAGGAGGGCATTGTCACGATCCATACCAATGCCGTTATCAGAAACGCGAATGAGGGCGCGTCCACCCTTCTTGATCTCCACCACCACCTTGGTGCTTTCGGCGTCAATGGCATTCTCAACGAGTTCCTTTACCACCGAGGCTGGACGCTCAACCACCTCACCAGCAGCGATCTTGTTGGACAATACTTCAGGAAGGATTTTTATGCGGGACATCTCTCAGATTGAAATCTTGGCTTTAAGCCTCCTGGCCTTGGTCCTTCTCAGAGAAAAAGCGCATAAGAAATTCAGCATCTTTTGGTGACAGGTCAAACTTCACACACGCCTCCTCGATTGCCTTAGCCAAGCTCACATTTGATTCATAGCGAAGCTTGTCTGATATCCACTTTGTTGCCTTTCTTAACTCTTCGCCTTCAGGCTGTATGCTCATGTTATCCTGCCTTTCTCGCTTCAGGTATGTTTGTATGGTCACTCATGATAGGGAGGATATCCCCTCTCACAGAGTTCTCAGAGGTTGGGTCTTTTGGTATGGAAATCCGTTTCCTGTTCAAAATTGTATGCCACCCTGATGAGCTTTTCCTCATCAAAGTGTTTGCTCAGAATCTGCAGCCCGATCGGGAGCCCATCCTTGCTGAATCCGCACGGTAGTGAAATTCCTGTTATTCCAGCCAAGCTGGGGGGTAGGGTAAAGATGTCTGACAGATACATGGCAAGGGGATCGTCCAGTTTTTCGCCAAGGTTAAAGGCAGGTGTGGGGGCCACTGGTGCAAGCAACACATCGCAGGTTTCAAAGGCTTGATTGAAGTCTTGCATAATCAGGGTCCGGACCTGGGAAGCCTTTCCGTAGTAAGCATCATAGTATCCTGCCGACAGGGCATAAGTCCCGATGATGATCCGTCGCTGTACCTCAGATCCGAATCCTTTTGACCGGGTATCTCGATACATTTGAATCAACGCTTCAGCTCCCTTGTCTCGAAACCCGTATCTCACGCCATCGTATCGTGCCAGGTTCGAGCTTGCCTCAGCAGGTGCGATCAGATAATAGACAGCCACAGCATATTCGGTATGGGGAAGCGAGACAGACTTGCAGGTTGCCCCAAGGCCCTCGATCACCTTAATCGCGGCATGAACCGCCTGCGCCACATCCTCATCCAGGCCTCCTGCAAAATACTCCGTGGGTATGCCAACCACGAATCCCTTGAGCCCTGCCTGCAGTACTTTCGTATAGTCCGGAACCTCGCGCGGCACAGATGTTGAGTCATTCGGATCATAGCCACAGATTGTATTCATGAGGATCGCGCAATCGGTCACGTCTTTGGTGATGGGGCCAATCTGGTCAAGGGAGGAGGCAAATGCGACAAGGCCAAAACGGGAAACCCGACCGTAGGTCGGTTTTAGGCCCACGACACCACAATGGGAAGCCGGCTGTCGGATGGAACCACCTGTATCGGTACCAATCGCTGCAATGCACTCATCAGCGGCCACTGCTGCTGCCGATCCCCCGCTGGAGCCTCCGGGAATCCGCGTCAGATCCCACGGGTTCCGGGTGACCATAAAGGCTGAGTGTTCCGTGGAGGAACCCATCCCGAATTCATCCATATTGGTTTTCCCGACAATGACAGCACGGGCATCCTTGAGTTTATTCACGACCGTGCTGCTATAAGGTGGGATGAAGTTTTCCAATATCTTAGACCCACAAGTCGTTTTGATTCCCTCTGTGCAGAGAAGATCTTTAATAGCCAGCGGGATCCCTGTGAGCGGGCCACCTTTGCCCTGCCTGATCATCTCGTCTGCAGCTTCAGCTTCAGCCATGGCCCGGTCCTTCACCAACGTAATGTAGGCGCCGATCCTGTCCTCAACCTGCTCTATGCGATCAAAAACCGCCGAGGTAAGCTCTACAGAACTGATTTCTCCCTTTATCAGGAGGTCATGGGCCTCGTGTATGGTTAATCGGCACAGTTCCATCTTAAAGACCTACTTTTTCTAATATACCAGTAACAGCTACCCTATTACCTTTGGAACAATAAAACCTCCGTCCTCAGACTCTGGGGCATTTGCCAAGGCACGCTCCACAGGCATGGAGGGCTTGACCTCATCCTCTCGAAACGCGTTGTTTATAAAAATGGCATGAGAGGTGGGACGTACATCCTCGGTGTCAACACGGTTGAGGGCCTCCATATAGGTTAGGATGTCTCCCAGTTGCTTGGTATATAGTGCTATGGCGTCCTCATCAAGATTCAGTCGCGCCAATTTTGCCACATGGACGACCTCTTCCTTGGTAATCTTCATGACAATAAATATCTCCTTTGGGTGACGTGTCTATAGTCTACAGACCTTTTACTCGCGTACAATGATCGCTTCAAGCTTTTCCTGCTTCAGCCTGACAGCCTCCCGACCGGCCTCGCTGGAATCCTGAAAGTGACCGACCCGGACCCGATGATAGGGCCCTTTTTCAGGTACGTTGACAGTGACTACATAGGCATCATACCCTTTACGTTTAAGACTGACTGCCATCTGCCTGGCCGTCTCGGCACTCTTGAAGGATGCGACCTGGATGGTCAAGAGCCCCTGCCAGCCTGTCTTGTTGACTTCAGAGCGTTTTGGGGGTTTTGCAGGGCCCTTTGCACTCTTCTTGCGAGCTTTTCGAGCTTTTGCAAACTTCGACCGGGCCTCTTCCTTTTTGTCTGTTAGGATCTCGTAAAAATCAAGGTCCGATTTTCCGGTAGGGTTATCTATCCCAATCTTAAAGCGTGCCCGCTCTTTTTTCAAGGCCTCCCCTTTTAGGACTATCAGCTCTTTCTTGAGTTTCTGCAGGTCAAAACGGACCGGAGAAAGACCGCGTCCTACGATAATACCCAGGATAAACATCCAGGCCATCGCAAGGAAGGCAATCCCCAGCCAAAGAAAAAGCTGTTTGCGGGTGAGCTGAAGGGGAAACCGGCTCCCTTTCCCTGGTGCTTTTTTATTTGATGTCTTGCCCATGCAAAGGTAACCTTGCTACATTATGTCTGGTGCTGACACACCCATCAGGGTGAGCCCATTCCTTATAATGATCCGGATCGCTGAGACCAGGTACAGTCTGGCTGCCGAGAGCTTGGCGTCATCACTGACGACCTTATGCTTGTTGCGGTCGTGATAGTAAGCATGAAAGGCTGCTGCCAATTCTTTCAGGTAGAACGGAACACGATGCGGTTCCATCAAGCGGGCGCTTAAGGCCACGACCTCTGGATAACGGGACATGAGCTTAATCAGCTGAATTTCCTCAGGCAGCGTCAATATCTCATGGAAGTCGTCGTGCCAGTCAATCTCCTTATAACCCCGTTCCGCGGCCTTCCTGAGGATATTGGAAATTCTTGCATGCACGTATTGCACATAATACACCGGATTTTCATTCGACTGCTGTTTGGCCAGCTCCAGATCAAAGTCAAGCGGACTCTCGTGATGACGCCACAAAAATAAAAAGCGTGCCGCATCCCGGCCCACTTCGTCCACGACTTCCTTTAAGGTGACGAATTCGCCAGCCCGTGTAGACATGGCAACAGGCTTGCCACCTCGAAGCAGATTGACCAGTTGCACAAGGACGATCCGGCACTGCGCCTTGTCGTACCCCATGGCTTGAATCGAAGCTGAAATGCGAGGAACATAACCGTGGTGGTCTGCTCCCCAGATATTAATAATACAGTCGAACTTTCGTTCAAACTTGTCCTTATGGTAAGCAATGTCCGGGGCAAAGTACGTTGTTGTCCCATTGGCCCGAACCACCACCCGATCCTTTTCGTCGCCAAAGTCCGTTGTCCGAAACCAAAGTGCCCCGTCATGTTCATAGATGATATCCTGGCTCTTAAGGTCTTGAATGACCGCTTCAACAGCGCCTGAGTCATACAGGGACTGTTCGCTGAACCATTGGTCCAAGGACACACCAAATGTTTCCAGGTCTTGCCGAATCCCTGCAAGGATCTCATCGGCTGCAAATTTTGCGCAGATCATGACGGCTTCCTCCTCAGGCATGTCCAGCAAGCGCTCACCCTCACGATCGATTAACATCCGGGCCAGGTCCTGGATATATTCTCCCTGGTAACAATCCGCCGGGAAATCTATGGTATTTCCAAGAAGCTGGCAGTAACGAAGAAAAACGGAGCGTCCCAGGGTATATATCTGACGTCCGGAGTCATTGACATAGTACTCCTTTTCCACCTCGTAACCCACTGCTTTCAATATGGCTGCCAAGGTATCGCCCACTGCAGCGCAACGCCCATGGCCGACGTGGAGGGGCCCCGTGGGATTGGCACTGACAAATTCGATCTGTATCCGCTTTCCAAGGCCTACCTGTGAGGTGCCGTAAGCTGTGTCCTTCTTATGCACGGCCTTGAGAACCTCGTACCACTTCTCCCGGGCAATGAAAAAATTGATGAAACCCGGTCCGGCCACCTCAGTCTTTGAGAGCAAATGATCAGGGTCCTCAATATGATCCAAGATGATCCCTGCAATCTCCTGCGGGGCCCTTTTTTGGCTTGCAGCCATGGTCATGGCCACATTGGTGCTGAAGTCGCCATGGGTTGCAATCTTAGGCGTTTCCAGTTCAACGGGGGGCAGCCCGGTAGGTCGAAGATGGCCGGCAGCAAAGGCAGCTTCTACGGCTTGCTGCAGCAGCGCGGAAAGTTCTTGCTTCATAGGATGCCTATTAACGAGTTTTCAGACCCAAGTCAAGGATCAAGCGCGTGCTGTCCAAATCGCGACAATTGAAGTTGTAGCCCCCCTTGGTCTTGAAAGATGTTTACCCCGCAGCCTGTTTAAGGATTGACAGCATTCATCATAAAATTTATGATCCATTCACTGCCCCGGGCACCTGGAGAAAAAGCATTCCCCGGGGGAAACGGTATTTAATCCTATGTGGAGGAAGGGGAGATATGATGACTGAAATCATTGATGTGACCGCAAGGGAGATCCTGGATTCGCGAGGCAACCCAACGGTGGAGGTAGACGTGACGGTTGCCTGCGGTGCCACGGGACGGGCAGCCGTGCCCTCTGGCGCTTCCACAGGGAAGCGAGAGGCCCTGGAATTGCGAGACAAGCGCCAGAAGCGTTATGGCGGGAAAGGCGTATCAAAGGCTGTTTCAAATGTGATCCTAAACATCGCCCCTGAGATCATGGGTATGGATGCTGCAGACCAGGCGAGTCTGGACCGCTGCCTCATAGAGCTTGATGGCACACCCAACAAGTCAAAGCTGGGGGCCAATGCCATTCTCGGTGTATCCCTGGCTGCAGCCAGGGCCGCAGCCAATGCCCTTCAGATACCCCTGTATCGTTACATCGGCGGGATAAATGCGAATGTCCTTCCTGTTCCGATGATGAATATCATCAACGGGGGTGCCCATGCTGCCAACAACTTGGACATTCAGGAATTCATGATTGTTCCCATGGGGGCCGACAGCTTTTCAGAGGCGATCAGGATGGGGGTGGAGACCTTCCACCAGTTAAAGGCGGTTTTAAAGGCGGGTGGTCACAATGTGGCGGTTGGCGATGAAGGTGGTTTTGCCCCGAATCTCGATTCCAACGAGGAGGCCATCCGGTTTGTGATGACAGCCATTGAAAAGGCCGGTTATAAACCAGGCACAGATATGGCCCTTGCTTTGGATGCGGCGGCCAGTGAGTTTTACTACAAGGGAAAGTATGTTTTAAAGGGTGAAGGAAAAAAGGGCAAGGATGCCAAGGCCATGATCGACTACTATGAGAAGCTGATAGAAACCTATCCCATCATTTCCATTGAGGATGGCTTGGCCGAACAGGACTGGCTGGGATGGGAAATGATGACTGAACGCCTGGATACCAAAATACAGATTGTCGGGGATGATATTTTCGTCACCAATTCCAAGATATTTGAGAAGGGGATCAATCGTGGCATTGCCAACGCCATCTTGATTAAACTGAACCAGATTGGCACCCTGACCGAGACCCTGGGCACCGTGGCCATGGCAAGAGATGCAGGATATGAAACCATCATTTCCCACCGGTCAGGGGAAACCGAAGATACCTTTATCGCTGACCTGGCTGTCGGCTTGAACGCCGGGCAGATCAAAACAGGCTCTGCCTCCCGAACAGACCGTATTGCCAAGTATAACCAACTGTTGAGGATTGAGGAAGAACTGGGAGAGGCTGCCCGGTTTTCGGTCACTTAGGTGTCATCCCGAGGAGCGGGCCGGTCAAAAACGGTCAACCAGACAAAGGAAAAGGTCTCAGGTTTTTGAAACAGCTTCTAGTCAAAGTATGAAGCCGCGACCTTATTCCACAATCCCTGGACCCCGAGGATCAACTCGGCCACTTCTCTGACAGCACCTCTGCCGCCGGTCGCCAGGGTCACGTAATGGGCTACATCGAAAAGGTACTCCGAGGCATCGGCCACAGCAACAGCGAGACCTACCCGGTTCATGGTGGTCAAATCCACCACATCATCGCCCACAAAAGCAACCTCCTCGAACTTGAGGCCCCTTTTGGAGAGGATCTTCTCAAGGATCGGGACCTTGTCCCTCACCCCCTGGAAGACTTCGGTGATACCTATATCCGCGGCTCTCCTGTCTACCATGGGAGAATTTCTGCCGGAAATCACGACCGTCTCTATGCCAGCCTGCTTTAGCATCTTTGTCCCGTGGCCGTCCCTGACATCAAATGCCTTGGACTCGGTGCCGTCATCGTGATAGTAAAGCCGGCCGTCGGTCATGACCCCATCCACGTCGAGGGCAACGAGCTTAATCCGCTCCACCCGCACCCGCACCTCGGCGTTAAGACGCTTTACCACAGAAGGGGTTTTGACGCGTTCTTTTGTACCAGGCTTTTTCAGAAATCCTACTTTCATCGTCATTGATGTCTCGCCTTTGCTTTCTAATCTTATTTCTAATCTTAAACGATTAAAACAAAACCTTTAAGGAGGACTTTTGGGCTATCAAGTCAAAGTGTTTGTCTCTGTGAAGGATTGACGCATCATTTTCAATGCAGAGCAGGGCGATATATGTATCAATCAATGGCACAACAACGCCCTTTCTAAATAGCTCAAAAGAAAACTCAGATAATCTTTCCCAAAATTCTCCCTGTGCCGGCAGGTATATCAGCCCTTTTAACAAGTCGTTCAACCTATTGTATTCTCTTTTGTTTTTTGTGCCTCTCAAGAGTTCCGTCTTTATGATGCCGGGGAGTAGGACATTTCCCTTAATGATCAAATTTTTTACAAGATTACTGAGTCCACGATCACATTGGGGGCGAAAAGATTCAATCCAGGCAGAGGTATCTATAATGACCTTATCCATCCTGTCTCGTTTTTTCTAGTTCTTCTAAGGTATATCCAAAATTATAATTTCCTATGAGGGAAGCTAGCCTCTCTCTCCTTTTAACATTAAGGTAGGTCTTTATGGCCAAAACAATAGCCTCTTTTTTAACCCCTGTGTTAGCTTCTCTCAAGAGGTCCTTCATCAGGTCGTTGTCTATATCTATAAGGGTCCTCATTTAGCCCTCCATTGTAATATATAAACTTAAGCACTTAATATATATTTAAAATAGAATTTTATGTCAAGACAAAACGCAACACAAAGGTCTCAAAGGGCCGGGTCCTTACAAACCGTAGCCCAAACAACCACGTTTCAGCTCTCAGCCCTCTGCATCCCTTTAAAAAGAAGCGCCCCTTTACAATCCCCTTAGAAAATGATAACTTATAGTTTATAAGCGGTTCAGCTCAACATGTTTTGTCCACAATGATGGATAAAGCTCTATGCGTTAGGCCTTCCCATTTTCTTGTTTTTAGAGGTTAAACAGGCTGTTGCCCAAACAAAAATTCCTTTCCCAGCCTGTTGCAGAAAAACAATGCTTAATGATAAATTTATGGTAGAAGACATCCCCATCACAAAAGAATTTCGGCGAAAAAAGCGTGTGCTGGAAGACCGCGGAGAACTGGTTCTTTTGGCAGACGGAGAAGAAATCAGGCATATTACCTTCTTTACCCTTAACCCTGGCCCAGACTTTTTTCGAGGTGGGCACTATCACAAGAAGAAAATTGAAGACTTCTATATCGTCTCTGGTAATTTGCGCATATTGCTTTGGGATATGGAAACCCAAGAAAATGATGTCATAGAAGTCACTGCTGGCCAGAAAGTGACAATTCACCCCATGTGTGCCCACAAATTCCAGGCAATTACGCCGTCACAGGTAATCGAATTTTATGCAACCCCTTATGATGCTGAGGATGACATCAAGTTCGACAATTTTGGGGAAATTCTGGGGGAATGACTCTTGTTGATATAAGAATAAGTTTTTGTTAAGGAATCACCATGGTACGCATAGCAAGAAATGACCAGAGGAGGTTCTTGAAATGAGCTAAAGGTTAAAATTTCACTAACGTCCCGGATTTTTCCTCCAAAACTTATAACCTTAATCGGGTGAAAGTGCCGTTTCACATTCTGATAAAGTGCTTACCTACAAAAGCGTCTAGGACGATCAGTACGGTTTTTGTAAATCACCTATTAACGTGTTTTGGTGATTCAATTGATTGGGCTACATATTCTGTCCGTTCTTTGTTTACGGCGGATGGAAGCAGATTTTTGGCTCGATTAAGGTATAAGTTTCTTCCAGGCCACTGAGATAATGTCTGACTATGGATCGTAAAGATATCTACACGTAACTGAGACGACACCCGAAAAGTTTCGAGATACTTTTGATATCGCAACATCATTTCGGCCATTTTGAACTACTCAACTGCATCCATTGATTTTTCAAATACACTCTCACACGTCAACTCATCTATTTCGTCAATAATAGGACAGTAGCACATATGGCGAAAGATAAAGAGAAGGTTCCTCCTCCCATCTGTCTTCAATATAAAAGCGGTGACTTGATTATTAAAGAAGGCGACTACGGAATCTCAATCTATAAGATCATTGATGGCAAAGTACGGATTTCCACTCAATCTGGAAACACGGAGGTTAACTTGGCCACACTGGGGCCGGGCGAATTCATTGGTGAGATGACATTCCTGACCGGGAGCACCGAACCCCGCTCCGCCTCTGCAAGGGCCCTTGAGGATTGTGAATTGGAGGTATGGCATCCTACCAGACTCTCAAAGGAATATGAGGAGATGCCACCCATCCTCAAATACATCGCGAACCAGGCCTTGAAGCGTCTTATGCGAATGAACAAGGCCATCGGGGAGTTGATTGCCAAAAGAGCTGAAATAAAAGGACTGGCACAAAAGGACCTCCAGGCCTCTCAGAGGCTTTTTTACCGAAAGGAGTGGGACCACGAATGTGTTTATCGGCCTGTAGGCGGCTCGGCAAAGCTTCGTCTGTTGGGCCGGATTAAAGACATAAGCATGAGCGGAATTGGATTGGAGGTAAACGCCACGAATAGGCTCAATTTCTCTCATCAGCCAGGCGATGAATTCTTCATTAGTACCGTTCTCCCCAACCGCAAAGAACTGGACGTTACTGCAAAAATCGTATCTATTAAAAGCGCCCGGGCCCCGGGAAGGCTTTCTATGGGCATGTCCTTTACTGACATGACAGATGAGGCCAGAAAAAGGCTGGGTTTTTTCTTAATGCCCTAACAAGGAGCTATCGACGATGGCTATCGATCCTCTGGTATATGAGTATGTGGCAAATGAGGAAAACTACCCAGAAAATGCGGTCATTATTGAGGAAGGGAGCAACGCATATTGGGTTTACGTGGTTCTGGAAGGCCAGGTCAAGGTAAAGAAAAGAACGCCCAACGGGATGGTGACCGTAAATACCCTGAAAGAAGGGGCCATTTTTGGAGAAATCGCCTTTTTTCAGGAGGGCGAAGTGACTCGAACTGCATCGGTCATAGCAGATGGCCCTGTCCAGGTAGGTATCCTGGACACCGAACGACTGATTACTGATTGGCAAATGCTGTCTCCACAGTTAAAAGGACTTATCATGTCCCTGATAAAGAGGCTCCAGGAAGCGACCAAAAGGACAATTGCCATGGTTGTTGAATCAACCTAACGAGGCGTCTTAGGGCCAAATCTTACCGGGCTGTTGCCCGAATCCCTTTTCGCTTGTCTAAAACGTTTTTTGATAAATCTAAGGCTCGCTCCAGGCGATCTCGCACGTCGTGCTTCTGTTTAAGCCGTCAGGTGCAACCTTTGCGCTAAACTCACCCTTCGGGTTCAAACAGTTGAGATCGCTAATCTTCCGCTTCGCCAAGATTTATTAGCAAAAAACCTTTTAATGACCGCTCAAAGGAATTTTTGCTTGGGCAACAGCCTGTTACCAGACTATTGCCCAAGCATCTCTGCATTTTTTATTGCAAACAATATTATGCTCTCCTTAGTAAAAAGTCACGGCAAGAAATCGGGGACATCCATAACCGACCAGCTTCAAGTAAGACTGTTATGATTGAGAAGAAGATTCATTCATTACCCATATGGTTTTTCGAAAACCTCATGGGACATCAATCAATCCGCCACTTTGTCGCGACGCGCATAGGTGGTCACAGTCACCCGCCCTATGACGCCTTGAATCTATCATTCAATGTCGGAGATGAGCCCCAAAACGTGCTGAAGAACCGCAAACGACTTGTCGAGGCCCTTGGCATACCACTGACCAACCTGACCACTGCCAAGCAGGTTCATGACGCGCATGTCAAGATTATATCAGAACCATTGCGAGGCAAAGGCGCAACCGATTACGAAGACGCCATCAATGGAACAGATGCCATGGTGACCCATATACCGAATATTTGCCTTATGATCCTTGTGGCCGACTGTGTGCCGATTCTATTTTATGACCCTTCAAAGCGGGTGATCGGGGCGGCCCATGCTGGGTGGCAAGGCACGCTACAACGGGTGGCCCAAAAGACCGTGAAGGTCTTCCAGGAAGACTTTGGTTGCTCGCCCAAAGATGTGGTTGTCGGCATCGGCCCATCTATTGGACCATGTTGCTATGAAGTCGGGCAAGAGGTTGTCTCGGAGGTCGAGCACGTTTTCAGGATCAAGGCGGGCTTAATCAGAAACGAGTCTGCAGACAGCAAGAGATACTTTGATTTGTGGACAGCCAATCTAAGGCAGCTTGTCCAGGCCGGTATCCCCGAGAACAACATAGAGGTGGCAAGGATATGCACCTGCCACCATTCCGATTTGTTCTTTTCTTACCGACAGGAGAAGGGAAAGACGGGCAGGTTCGGGGCAGGTATTGTCATTCTCGGTAATCAATAACAGGGTTTTCTCGCCCTGAGTGAAGCCTCCCTGCGCTTCCGCACGGGGGTTCTGCCTGACGGCAGCGCTTCGCGTCCGGGGAACAGGCCGGTCAATGGGGCAAGTTTAAATGACAAAATCCCAATGCCAAATCAATTCCCAGGGACCAATGCCAAAATCCTTGTTTTTGAGTCTTTTCTTTTTCTCTAAAATCAGCCTTGCTGGTTTTCGAGGATGACAGGATGGAAGTGGGTCATTGGCATTTTGAGCTTCATTTGGTATTTAATTTTTGTCATTTTTCCTTTCTTGAGCCATACCACTCGATCTGGCGGCATATGCCCCGGATCATCCTGACATCCCGTGCCTGCATGTCTACCCGAGAGAAAAAACGTCGCACTCGCTGCATCCAATAGTCAGAATTTTCGGGATTGATAAAGCTGATGTTGACGAAGGTCTCTTTTAGTTGTTCATACATGGCCTCAAGTTCGTGATGGGTGGCCAGTCGGGACGTAAAGCTCTGGGTATCCTCCCGGCTTGCCAGAAAGACCTCATAGCAAAGGATCATCACGGCCTGGGCCAGGTTCAATGATGCAAACTCGGCAGTGGGGATGGTCACCACGACGTGACATAGCCTTAATTCGGCATTTGTCAGGCCCCAGTTTTCGGGCCCAAAAACAAGGGCGATACGGTTTTGCTGGGATATGGGAATGAGTTTTTCAGCCAGCTTTCGGGGGTCTGGAATGGTCGGTCGTCGTCGCCCCACGCGTGCCGTGGTCCCCACCACGTATTGAAAGGGGGCGAGGGCTGTTTCCAGGTCGTCAAAGACTTCCATTTCCTCTACAAGGTCAGCCGCAAAATGGGTGGCCATCTTGAGTATCCGGGTCAGATCGCAATTCCGGGGAGCCACCACAATGAGTTGGCTGATCCCCATATTGCAAGCTGCACGAGCGGCCGCGCCTATGTTTTCAGGCGACCCCGGTCGATGCAGTACAATGGCAATGTTATTGAGATTTACGCGCAAAGACATGGGCACGGCTAGTATCTGATCACTGTGTTAATTTTTTTCTCGCCCGCTCCCTTCCGGTCGCTTAGGCTTACGGAGATCACAGTGCGAATCGCTTTTTTTGGCATAATTTTTTGAGGGGTAAAATCAGGCCAAACCCTTTCGCCAAAGACGGGCCGTGGCATTTGTAACCTGGGGTGTGCCAACATGGATCAGCCATACAGGCATTTGGGTGAGTGAAACATGACCCGCAATAGGAGGGTGACCGTTTGAGCTGGATCCCCCTTTCAAGGATTCAACTCAAAAACTCCTTGCCTCGTTAGATAATATGATAGCCTTAAACTATAAATGTATTTCCAGCTCTATAGAACCTGCAAATCAAGTTTTTGTTCTATCTAACGGGGTTCTCTGCACTCTGCGAGAGACAAAAGGACCTCGTGAACTGTTGCATCATTTTGCTTCATCCCCCAACCAGTTCAAAGGCATTGAAGAAGTAGCCTATCTCGAATGCCGCGGTCTCAGGGCTGTCAGAGCCGTGGACCACATTCTTTTCAATGTCCGTGGCAAACTCGCGACGAATGGTCCCCTCGGCTGCCTCCTTATAATTGGTGGCGCCCATCAGTTCACGGTTTCTGGCGATCACGTTTTCTCCCTCAAGGACCATCACCACCGAAGGCCCGGAACACATAAAGTTCGTCAAACTCTCAAAAAAGGGACGTTCCTTATGCACAGCATAGAAACCTTCTGCCTGTTGTTTTGTCATGTGAACCATTTTCATGGCAATAATCTTAAAACCGGCCTGCTCAAATCGCCTGATCACTTCGCCAATGAGGCCCCTTGCAACACCATCCGGCTTAATAATCGACAAAGTTCTTTCCTTCATAGCGTTCCTTTCCGTAATTTTTTTGAAAGTACGGCAAGTCCCCTAACAAAAAGGGAAGGACAAATCAAGTAAAAGGACCATGGGATCACCGTTCCGAGAGAGAGCTTTTTTCCGTGCCCTTTCTGTGGTAAACAGGATATCAGCAGGAGATATTCGCAAAACATGTTTGGAAACTTCTTGGAACAGAGGATTTCAGGGTTGGAAAATCGCATGACAAAATGTCCCTTTTCAGCGATTTTTGGTCTCCTATGTATCATAGCAGGATCTCTATCCCTGCCTGCACTTTGTGAATCTGGTGATCCATATGCCTCTGCACGCCAGCGCATGGTTTTGCACCAGCTTAAGGCCCGGGACATCACGGATCCCAAGGTCCTTGAGGTCATGGGCACGGTCAAGCGGCACCTTTTTGTGCCTCCCGGACATGCTTCCCAGGCATACGTGGATCACCCGATCCCTATCGGGGAAGGTCAAACCATCTCACAGCCGTACATCGTGGCCCTGATGACGCAGATCCTCGATATACAGCCCGGGGAAAAGGTCCTTGAAATCGGTACGGGCTCAGGTTATCAGGCCGCTGTGCTCAGCCATTTCACAGATCGGGTCTGGAGCATTGAAATTCGAAAAGGACTGGCTGAAAGCGCCTCAAAGCGCCTTAAGGCCCTGGGTTATGAGAAGATCAGGGTCAAGCACGGGGATGGATACTTTGGATGGCCCGAATATGGACCATTTGACGCCATCATGGTCACAGCAGCCGCCAACCATGTCCCTCCGCCGCTTCTGGAACAACTCAAAGTGGGTGGCCGCCTCCTCCTCCCCCTGGGTAGTACGACCTATTATCAAACCCTGACTAAGATCACCAAGACCCCGAAAGGCAATGAGGTGCAACATCTACTGGGGGTAGCATTTGTGCCCATGGTGGGCAAGATTCTGGAAAAGTAACCCCAAAATAGTGCGTCAACGGCAAGCGTAGATGGGGATTTCCTGTGTTGTTCCTTTTGTATCCAGGCATGTGGCAAGAGAACCTTACTCACGGGGTCTATAACGCATCATTTGGGATAACGCCACAAGGGCAAGGCTATAGGCCAGGGCGGCAAGACATAAAACCGACCTGAATCCATAGGCCAAGGCCACCACCACGGCGAACACCGAACCCACCACTGAAGCACATCCATTGACAGCCCAGGCCCACGGGATCCCCCGCTCAAAAACCAAGCTCAGGGTGCGGATACCCATAGGGAAAAACATCCCGAGCATGAATCCCAAAGGCAGGATGGCCACAAAGGCCAGCCCCGAGCGCAGCCAGAGGGGCCACCCCATAGCAACCATCAAGAGCCTGCCCAGGGCAAAGGCATAAGCCACGATCAGCACTGGGACCAGGATCAGACAGCGTGGCCTGTTTGACCGGTACTTAGAATAATAACTCCCAAGGCCAGAGGCCACCAGCACGGAAAAGAGAACCACTGAAAAGGCATACACAGGCCTTGCCAGAAACAGGATGAAGCGTTGAATCAGGCAGATTTCCACCAGCATAAATCCAAGGCCGATCAGTCCAAAGTAGGCCAGAAACCAGGACGAAGCAGGGCGGCCGGTCTTTTTTAACGGCAGGGTTATCAGAACAAGGCTGATCACAAGGGACTGAAGGAAGATGAGGTGAACCAGGTATCCTCCCTCCAGAAATAACTGCCACTTGTTACCTACTGCACGGAACAACGGAACCACTTTGTCCATTCTGAAGTTGTGATAAAAGAAGGGCCTGTTATCTGTGACAGGCCGCACGTCGAACATGTATGCTTTGTAAAAAGTGTCTCGGTCCGCAGCATTTAGGACCTTTTGAATCATGTCGTGATACAGAGGGCCTGGAAAGCGGTTGTATTGGTTCGCCTCTGCCCTGCTCATGTTCGGATAATGGACCAGATCAAAATGAAGCCGACGGCAAAAATCCTTGATCCGCTCAATGTCACGGGATTCAAAGGGGTTCCTTTTGACCACCAGGGTAAAGGCCCCCCAGCTCCTGATGGCCCCGATATGCCTTTCAGGATGCTCGATGCCCATGGCCTCAAGGGCCGCACACGCAAGGGCGACCAGCCTGATCTCGTATCGGGGCGGTGGCAGGAGGTACCTGGTCACTGCCAGGAGCCCTTCAGGTGTGAGGGCATTGATATAGGCCTTGAAGGCCTCCACCGTAAGTGTGTAGTCCTCAGACAGGCCATAAAGTCCAGAGGAGATCGCTCCCAGGCTATCTGTCAGGGGAAGCTGGATCACATCAAAGTGTTTTGAGGTTCTGAGAAGAAAGCTTCTTGCTTGTTCCCCAACGGGTGTTACGTGAGTCTGATAAAGCTTGCCGCTGAAATCCTTGAGAACGGTCTGCATCACATGGAGCACCAGTGGATTGCCATGCGTGGTGACGATATTTTTTGCTCCATGATAACGGGCGGTGAGGATATCCAGGCCACCCATGGGTTCCATGATCAGCACGTTGTCAGGTTCTCCAAGGGCATAGGGCAAAGATGCTGGGAGAAACGCCGTAAAGGCGATGTCATCCATATTGCCGTTGAAGCGGGTTACTGCATTCAGATGCCCGCCGTCCAGACAAAGACCCATCTGCTCGGGCAGGCTCCCCTGGAACTCAAGGCTAAGGCCAGGCGCAAAGCGGACCGCCTTGCTCTCAATCACATCAAGTCTGGCTGCCGGGTGCCATCGGGTTTCCAGGGTTCGTGCGTCAGGGTATCTGAGGGCTATATTCAGGGCCTTGTAAGGCGAAATATTGAGGGTGAGAAACTCGGGCTTTGTGATGATCAGGGTGCATAAAACCACCATCCAGGCCCCGCGTACAAGATTGACCTTCCACCCGTTGGCGCTAAAGGCCAGGGAGGCAAAGGCGGCTGTAAGGCAAACAGCTAAAACCGCCCCTGCTGCTCCGGCAAAAGCATACATCGAAAATATGGTGACGCAGCCCAGGCCCGCGCCTACCAGGTCGCAGGCATATAACCGGTTCACAGCATCTGCCTTGCGCGTGTAAACCAGTGAAAGGCTGAGACCCGCAAAGAAGAACGGAATCGCCAGCACACCATAATAACCCAGTAGATAGACCCACTGATAGCGATCCCAGATGATCCGGGCCGGGTCAAAGGGGATTATGTTTGAGCCCCAGTAAGCGGCGAGGGTGGCCATGGAAAAAGCAAGCGCCAGCCATGCCAGGGTTGGACGTAAGGAGAGGTTATTGATCCTTGGCACCATCATCAAAAACGTGCCGCTTGCACCGTAACCCAGGAAGGCGATGCTCACCACCATGAAGGCAAAGTGGTGCCAAAGCGCCACGGAGAACAGGCGTGTCAAGCAGACCTGGAGCATGAGGATTGATAAAGAGATCAGGCCGACGCCAGCAAAAAGGCCCACTCCCTGAGATTGTTTTTCTTTTCCGTCCATGGCTGCTACAAACAGAACAAAGCTTAGGGAAGTCGCTGATGATGATACCATCCGATTTTATTCGTTTGGTAAACAAAAATTTGAAATTCCTCTCTTTTTATGTTAAATTTATACATCAAAATTTCTTTAACTTATTGGAATTATAATTTTTTTGGTAGCAATCTATTCCTTTTACCCACATGGCTCTGGTTTGTAGGTTCATAATATGTCGAAAGAATTAATCATCAACGCGACTGACCACGAAACGCGGGTTGCCTTTGTAGAAAACGGCAATCCCCAGGAGCTGTTCATCGAAAGACCCAAGGAGTCCGACATTGCGGGCAACATTTACAAAGGACGCGTGCTGCGGGTCCTTCCCGGGATGCAGGCAGCCTTTGTTGACATTGGCTTAAATCAGGCTGCTTTTATTTATGTAGACGACGTATTCAACAACTATCATGAGTTTGAGGGCCTTATGCGGTCCTCCCATGAAGAGGATGAAAACGATTTGGCCGAACTGGACACTGATGAACGACCCCTTTCCCTGGATCAAAACTTCATGATCGAAGAGCTCCTTCATGAAGGACAGGAGGTTATGGTACAGGTCTCCAAGGCCCCTATTGGGGGCAAAGGGGCCAGGATCACATCTCGCATATCACTGCCGGGTCGTTTTCTGGTCCTCATGCCTACCACAGATCATATTGGGGTTTCACGGCGCATTGAAGATGAAAATGAGCGGAAGCGCCTCAGAGAAACCCTCGCAGCTCTTCGGCCGGATAATTACGGCCTCATTGCGAGGACGGTCAGTGAAGGGGTAAGTTCGGAAAAGCTTGCCAATGAAATGAATTTTCTTGTGTCTCTGTGGCAGGAGATCCAGAAGAAAAATAGCACTGCATCGGTGCCGAAGTTGTTGCACCAAGAACTCAATGTGACCCTCCGTGCGGTTCGGGATCTCTTTACCCAGGAAGTAGACAAGCTGGTGATTGATTCCAGGGCTGGATACGAGCAAATCTTACAGTTTCTGGATACGTTCATGCCAAGGCTTAAAGATTCTGTTGAGCTTTACGAGGACAATGAGCCGATTTTTGACGCTTACAATCTGGAATCAGAGATCTCCCGCGCTCTCAAAAAAAAGGTCTGGCTCAAATCCGGCGGATATATCGTCATTGAGCATACCGAAGCCTTTGTTGCCATTGATGTGAACACCGGGCGGTTTGTGGGCAAGCGGAACCTGGAAGAGACGATCCTAAAAACGAACCTGGAGGCCGTCAAGGAGATCGCTTACCAAATCAGACTTCGAGATATCGGGGGTCTGATTATTATTGATTTTATTGATATGGAGAAGAAGTCGAACCGCGAAAGGGTCTTTAATGCCTTACAAGATGCCCTAAAAAAAGATCGGAGTAAGACAAACGTCCTCCCGATGTCAGATCTGGGACTGATTGAGATGACCCGAAAGCGGACCCGCGAAACCCTCAATCGTATGCTTTGTGAACCATGTTTTTACTGTGAAGGGGAAGGATATCTCAAGTCCAAGCGAACGATTTGTTATAATATCTTTCGAGACCTGCGTCGAGAGGCGGGTGAGATGATGGCTCCGGGTATCACGTTAAAGGTACACCCAGAGGTTGCCGAGATGCTGTTGGGGGAAGAGCGGGATGTGGTGGAATCTTTGGAAAGGTCGTTGAGCAAGCAAATCATGATTCGTCCTGACCCGGAATTTCATCTTGAGCAGTACGAGATGTATGAAATACACAAGAATTAACTTGACAATATTAAGTATATTGGTAAAATAAATATTTTCCCTTTATGAATTAAATGAATCTAAAAATCGGCTTAAATCTCTTATTTACAAAGGTTTAGGCAATTTGGATATTATAAGATAGGAAGGTTGTCATCATGTACGCTGTGATATCTACTGGTGGAAAACAGTATCAGGTCTCTGAAGGGCAAACCATAAGGGTTGAAAAGATCTCGGGTGAGGTGGGTGCGCCCGTCTCATTTGATCGTGTGCTTATGTTTTCTGATGGCGAGAACGTGAAGGTGGGCCAACCGACATTGCCTAATGTGACCGTAACCGGCCATATTGTAGAGCAAGGGAAGGCCAAAAAGATCCTTGTTTTTAAATTTAAACGGCGGAAACGTTATCGAAGGAAACGCGGCCATCGGCAGCAATATACGGCACTTAAGATTGATACCATCAAGGCAGCATAGAGCAGCTTTTAAGGAGTAACAAAGCCATGGCACACAAGAAAGCAGGTGGGAGTTCACGAAACGGCCGCGACAGCGTCGGCCAGCGGCGTGGTATCAAGCGTTTTGGCGGGCAAAAGGTCTCAGCAGGCAATATCCTGGTGCGACAGTTGGGAACCAAGGTGCATCCGGGGAAAAACGTTGGCGTGGGAAAGGATTACACCCTTTTTGCCAAAATTGACGGTATTGTCACCTTTGAACGAATGGGGCGGACCCGGAAGAGAGTCAGCGTCTATCCCCTGTCTGCATAAAGTCGCGAATTCAGATATCTCCCGTCACGGGAGGGTCCTCTCATCCCTTACAGAGCCCAAAGGCACAAAGTTGTTGATTTGAATCTCTGTTTGCCTTTTCCTCCTTGTGGGGGCAACGGAAGCTGCATAACCTCGAGATGCGTGAAATGAGTTCGAAGCTTTCTTGGTGCTCCAGCCACAGGAGGGAGCGCACAAGAGACGCTGGTGATCAGATGCAATGAAGTTTATTGATGAAGCCCTGATCACTGTCCAGTCTGGGGATGGCGGCAATGGTTGTGTGAGTTTTAGGCGAGAAAAATACGTGCCCAAGGGCGGACCAGACGGTGGTGACGGTGGGAGGGGGGGGGATGTTGTTTTCCAAACCACGTCCCGAATGCACACCCTTTACAGCTTCCAGTTTAAGAGACACTTCAAGGCCCAAAGAGGCGGCCATGGACGAGGGAAAAATCAGGCCGGAAAAAGCGGCAAGGACCTGATCATCTTTATTCCTCCTGGCACCCTGATTCGGGAAGCCCAAACAGGCCGGATACTTAAGGACTTTGCATGTAGCGGCGAATCCTTTGTGGCGGTTCGTGGCGGTCGTGGTGGCCAGGGGAATCAACGTTTTGCATCCTCAAGGAATCCAGCGCCCCGATATGCCCAAAAAGGTGAACCCGGCCAGATCCTTTCTTTGAAACTGGAGCTAAAACTCCTGGCTGATGTGGGCATCATAGGGCTGCCTAATGCCGGCAAATCGACTTTGGTTTCCAACCTGTCATCAGCCCGTCCTAAGATCGCTGATTACCCTTTTACAACCTTGATACCGACCCTTGGCGTGGTTAAGCCCCGGGAGCACGACCCATTTGTTATTGCTGATATCCCCGGCCTGATTGAAGGTGCTCACCGTGGGGTGGGTCTTGGAATCAGATTTCTCAAACACGTGGAAAGAAGTCGATTTTTAATTCACCTGATTGATCTTGCTGCCCTTCCATCGAAAGACCCGCTGGGACCGTATCACACGGTCAATCGGGAACTACGGCTATTCAGCCCATCCCTTGGAGAAAAAAAACAGGTTATTGTATTAAATAAGGTGGACAAACCCGGTGCCCGAGCTGTGGCAGAGAAGATTCGCAGCGCCCTTGAGCCGTTGAATCCCGACATATGGGTTATTTCAGCCCTTACCGGTGAAGGCTTAGGGCGATTAAAGGTCCATTTGGCCCGGCTGGTTGAGAAGACTAGGCAGGCCAACGATAATCCAATGGAGAAAACCCGGGGTCACACATGGCTGTGAGGCAGGAGCGTATTCAGATTCGAAAAAACCTATTTAACCATGTCAGGCGGGCTGTCGTCAAGGTTGGCAGCGGGGTACTCACCCATGATCAGGACCTCAATACCAAGGTGATAAGACGCCTGGCCCGGGAGATCTCTATGCTGATGGACCAGGGTCGTCAGGTGATCCTGGTCAGTTCCGGGGCCATTGCTTCCGGGATGAAAAAGGTGGGTATGGCTGAAAGGCCTTCTGATATCCCTCACAAGCAGGCGGTTGCGGCTATAGGACAGTCCCGGCTCATGTTAGAGTATGAGAAGTCCTTTGGTCGTTATGAAAAAAAGGTGGCTCAAATCCTGTTGACCAGGGATGACCTTTGCAACCGGAGGCGTTATCTGAATGCCCGAAACACCTTACACGTTTTGCTGGATTGGAAGATTCTCCCTATTGTTAATGAAAATGATACAGTGGTCGTGGATGAACTCAAGTTCGGAGACAATGACAACCTGTCGGCCATGATGACCCATTTGATGGATGCACAGGTACTGATCAATCTGACTGATATTGATGGCCTTTACGACAAGGACCCGCGGGTCCACAAAGATGCCTTGCTGATACCGCTGGTGTCCAATATCGACCGTGCCATGGAAAAGGCGGCCCGTGATATCCCGGGGGCCCTGGGCACGGGTGGGATGTCAAGCAAGATTCAGGCAGCCAAGAAGGTCACTACGAGCGGGATTCCTATGGTCATTGCAAACGGCCTTAAACCGAACATCCTGAAAAGTCTGTTTGAGGGACGGGATGTGGGGACCCTTTTTCTCCAAAGAAGGGAAAAGATGCGAAGCCGGAAGTCCTGGATTGCCTTTACCCTGAAAGCAAGAGGTACTATCAAGGTCGACAGGGGAGCGGCTAAGGCCATCTGCGAACAGGGCAGGAGTTTGCTCCCGATTGGCATTCTGGATGTTGAGGGTGACTTTGGCGTGGGAGCCCCGGTCATTTGCATAGACCCGAACGGGGCCCCTTTTGCCAGGGGGATTGTCAACTATAAGGCCTCTGACATCAGAAAGCTCATGGGCCTTAAGACCAGCCAGATCGAACAACGATTGGGATATAAACACTATGATGAGGTCATTCACAGAAACAACTTAGTTCTCACGGTAGACGACAAGGAGGGACCCGTATGTCAATAGAAAAGACCATCACGGACATGACACGGCGTGCAAAAGAGGCCGCCAAGGTGGTGGCCCGGCTGGGTACGCAAAAAAAAGACGAGGCCTTAGAACGCATTGCCCAAAAGCTCCTTGACGAGGCCGCCACGATCAAGCGGGAAAACGAAAAGGATCTTGAATATGCCAGAGAAAAAGGGCTTTCAGAGGCCATGATCGACCGACTCACGGTGAGCGATGCGGTCATCGAGTCGATGGCAAACGGCCTGCGCGACGTGGTAAAGCTTCCTGACCCGGTCGGGCGGGTGACAGGCATGTGGGTGCGCCCCAATGGCCTCCAAGTCGGTCGAGTGCGCATACCCCTTGGCGTTATCGGAATGATCTATGAGTCGAGACCGAATGCCACCATCGATGCTGCTGGGCTTTGCTTGAAGGCCGGCAATGCGGTGATCCTGCGTGGTGGATCAGAGGCCTTTAACTCAAATACCATTCTGGCCGAGATCATCCAGGGGGCGCTTCGGGAAACGGGCTTACCCGAAGCAGCTGCCCAGGTGGTCCCAGTACGCGATAGGATCGCCGTGAACGTGTTACTTGCCCAAGAGGAATATGTGGATCTGATCATCCCGAGGGGGGGGGAGGGGCTGATCCGTTTTGTGGTTGAAAATTCCAAGATTCCGGTCCTCAAGCATTATAAAGGGGTCTGCCACGTTTATGTGGATGAGCGCGCAGACCTTGGTATGGCCGAAAAGATTTCGTACAACGCCAAGGTGCAGCGGCCAGGTGTTTGCAATGCCATGGAGACCCTGCTGGTGCATGAGGCCGTAGCAGCATCATTTCTCCCGCCTATGGCCAAGCGTTTCAAGGAAGCAGGCGTGGAGCTGCGGGGGTGTCCTAAGACCTGTCAGATTGTGTCGGAGGCCAAGAAAGCCACTGAGGAGGATTGGGCCATGGAGTATCTGGACTTGATCCTTGCCGTCAAGGTGGTCGCCTCTATGGAAGAGGCCACGAGCCATATTGCGCGATACGGTTCCGCCCACACCGAGGCGATTGTGACATCAGACTATACCCGGGCCCGGCGGTTCCTCCATGAGGTGGATGCTTCCGTGGTCCTGGTGAATGCATCCACGCGGTTCAATGATGGGGGCGAACTCGGTTTGGGCGCTGAGATCGGGATCAGTACTTCCAAACTCCATGCTTATGGGCCGATGGGATTGGAAGAGTTGACAACCACCAAGTTTGTGGTTTTTGGAGACGGGCAGGTCAGAACTTAACGGGCTGTTGCCCAAACAGCCGTCCACCTGGCATGAGGCTGACAAACACCAAAAGAGGGTTGAAGCTTCAATTGTCGTGATTTGGACAAGAGCTTGATAAAGGGGTATTTGTGCGATTAGGCCTTTTTGGCGGTACCTTCAATCCAATCCACTTTGGCCATCTCAGGGCCGCGGTAGAAGTCCGGGATGCGTTCAACCTGGACAGGCTCTTGTTGATCCCATCTGCTCACCCCCCTCATAAAAGGGCCGACCATGTGGCCAATGCTGAGGACCGACTTGAAATGGTCCGCCTGGCCATCCAGGGGGAGCCCTCCCTCGAGGCCTCTGATCTGGAACTGGCTCGGCCTGGCCCGTCATATACGATCGAGACCTTACAATACTTCCAGACCCAGTTCGATCGTGAAAGTGACATCCATTTTATCGTCGGCCAGGATGCCTTTTCAGAAATCACCACATGGAAGTCGTACCAGGCACTTTTTGTCACTGCCCATTTTATTGTGATGGCCCGACCTGGCGCCAAGCTGCGCAGCTTAGAGGATTTTATCCACACCCAAATATCTGAAGCGTATCAATACGATTCCACATCCGACCGATACAGCCATCCCCAATGGTGCACCATCTTTTGTCTCAATATTACTCATCTGGATATTTCGGCAACCAAGATACGAGAATTGATCAGACAGGGCCGCTCCATCCGTTTCCTCGTCCCAGACGTGGTTCGGGACTTTATTGACAAAAAGGGACTCTACCGATGACGCAACCATATGAGCTAACCCTTGACCCTTATGTGGATGCTGTGCTTGCCATGAAGGCCTTTGATGTGACTGTACTGGACGTGCGTGGATTGGCCTCCTTTGCAGACGCCTTTATCATATGCAGCGGCCGGTCCCACCGACAGGTGTCGGCCATTGCCGAATTCATTGAACATCGCTTAAAGAAACAAGGGATCAAACCTCTGGGTGTAGAGGGCCTCCGGGAAGGACACTGGGTCCTTATGGACTATGGGGATGTGGTCATTCACGTCTTTTACGAGCCTATACGAACCTTCTATGACCTCGAAGGCCTGTGGTCAGACGCCAAACGAATACAACCAAGTGAGCTAAAATGCCTAAAATGAGCTAAAATGCTCAGAAGTTATTTAATGGTCCTTTTTCTGTTCCATAGCTTTAGCTCACTTTAGACACCTTAGACACTTGTTATGAAAGAACTTACTCGTCAACCCCCTGAAAAACAGCAGATTCTTCCGAGTCTCAGCCCTAAAGAACTCTTGAGGCTCCCAGGTAAAAAGGCCCTTGAGCTGATTCTTGAATCGCCCAGACCTGTCACGCTGGTACAATCACTGGCCGATGAGGATCTGTTCTGGCTTGTCCAGGAGGTTGGTCCTGAGGACGCCCTTCCGATCCTGTCCTTTGCCTCCAATGATCAGTGGCAGTATCTTTTGGACCTGGAGCTGTGGGCCAAGGACCGTTTGGAAATCGATTCAGTCAATCGCTGGCTGGGCTTTTTGCTCAAGGCAGACCCTGAGAGGTTTCTAATTTGGGGACTGCGCGAGCACATCGAGCTTATAGAGCTTCATCTTTTCAAAAACATTGAGGTCAGAATAAAGAAAGAAGATGAATCGCTCTCCGATTTTGATGAGAGCTTCTTTACACTGGACGGTGTCTTTTTCATTCGCATCCTCCACGAAAAATATCATGAGACCATAAGGCAGTTTCTTGATCGTCTTGCAGAGCATGACCTCAATCAATTCCACAAGGTGTTGCTGGAATTGGCCGCGGTCCTGCCAGCAGAAGTAGAAGAGAATATATATCGACTCAGAAATGTTCGGTTGGCTGAAAAGGGTTTCCTCCCCTTTGAAGAAGCTGTCGGGATCTATCAGTACTTGAATCCACAAAGCCTTCTTGAAAAGGAGCCTCAGCTTCGCAAGGTCACACATGAGCAACAGCCCCCTAAGCCTGTACCCGTCTCCACATCACTGCTTATCCAGGATCAGGACCTTTTTTACATGTCTCTGAAGCGCATAGAAGACGGCCACATTCTGGAACGACTTCAGATGGAATTTGCTGCAATGTGTAACCAGATTATTTCCGCAGATGGCTTTGTCGTTCGTGATAAAGATGGCTTGACTGGTGTGGTAAGAAAGGCTTGTGGATATTTGAGCGCCGGACTCGAAAAAATGACTGGCGGAGACCCGCAAAAGGCCACTGGCTTACTTAAAAGGTTCCCTTTACACCAGATCTTCCGTGTCGGTTACGGGGCGGCGCTGGAACTAAAATGGAGAGCGGAAAAATGGCTAAGAGGAAGCTGGTTTGCCGGCCACGGATTTGGACTGTCCTTTTGGGACGATAACTGGGCTGGGATACTGGAAGGACTCTTCAAGAAACGGCCTGTATTTTACACTGGCTTTTCAGAGGTTGAACCCTATCGAGAGTTTAAATCTTTAGAAGACATCACATATTGCGACAAGGTCCTCGATCAGGTCATAAGCATAGACCATCTGCTGTCCCTGGTCTTTGCCCGGCCTCCGGGTGTTCACCCCATTCGCTCATACCAACCAGTGACCTATAAGAATCTCTTCTTAACGTGCTGGGCTGGGCACCACCTGGGTCTACCAGAAGAAACAAGGAGCATTGCAGCCGAAGACTTGAGGACCTTTTTTGCAGATCTTTGGATGAAAGAGGCAAGGCCGTATCGGGTGGACATAAGAATGAAACAGGCATTTTTGGACTGGCTTCAAATACGATCTGAACGCCCCATCTCTGAAATTTTGGGGCGACTGGGCAAAACCCTTGACCACCTTTTTGAGGAGCTTGAAAGGGAATATGGACGGGTATCTTTGGAGGATCTCGACCCGAGATACATCAAGCATTTTTTGGTTACACCCTGAGCTAAGGGGGAACGAATTGACAATTCTCAGGCCTTTAATGTAAAAAAGGTCTTTATGCTTATGGCATTTTTGTATGAACAGGTTTCAACAAGGGTCCAATGACGGCATGTGCTAAGGTGCCTAACATGGCCATTCATCTTATACATTGAACGACTTCGGAAGAAGATGCAGAAAATACCCGTCAATCTTGCCAAGCCTGGGATGAAACTTGCAAAGCCGGTTGCCAACGATAGAGGAATCGTCCTGTGTGGCACAGGGGCTGAACTGACTGAGGAAATGATCACCCGCCTTTCTGATATGGGGGTCAAGCGGATCACGGTTGAGGGGCACCCAGTGGATACGGGCGATCCAGAGAAAACCCTTAGTCAACAGATACGTGAGCTTGACGCCCGTTTCAAGAAGGTGGAAGGGGACCCACTCATGGGAAGGATTAAGGATATCTTTTTAGAGCGGCTGAAGGAAAGGGCAAAAGAGGCATGACACTCGACCAGGAGAATATTAGGAAACGGGTCGAGGCAATGAAAGGTGTGCCGACCCTACCGGGTATTTTTGAAAAGATCACCCGGTTGATAGACAGTTCAGAGACGGCTGCTGCTGATATTGCAAATATCATCTCCTCTGACCAGGCCCTCTCCGCCAAGGTCCTGCGACTTGTTAATTCTGCGTTTTATGGGTTCCCTGGTCGCATCTCAAATGTGACACATGCCCTGATTATCCTTGGATTCGACGTGGTTAAGGGGATTGTCCTGAGCACTTCTGTCTTCGACGTAATGCTTGCAGAAGGGTTATTTGGCCTCTGGGAGCACTCACTCGGGTGCGCCGTGACCGCCGGGGTCATTGCCAGAAAAATAGAACACCCCGACCCGGAAGAAGTCTCCGTTGCCGGGCTCTTGCATGATCTCGGGAAGGTTATCATAAAGATAGAGCTTCCGGACGAATCATCACGCATAGAGGAGACGGTCGAAAAAAAACAGATTTCAATATACGAGGCAGAGGGTGACATCCTGGGATTCAGCCATGCCACGGTCGGGGAATGGCTCAGTAAAAAATGGAATCTACCGCACACACTTTCTGATCCAATTGCCTACCATCACACCCCGGGACGTGCGAGGTTAGCTCCAAAGCAAACCGCAGTTGTCCATCTTGCTAATGTCCTTATCCGCGCTAGAGGTTTTGGCGTTGGAGGGGACAACCTTGTGCCTCAAATAGACCCAAAGGCATGGGAGACACTGCATATTTCTAATGCCCTTCTAGAAGAGATTATCAACGAAATGGACGATAAATTGGAGGATGCCGAAGATCTTCTCTGCGACAATGGCATGGGCAACGGCATTAAGGTATGACTCAGAACAAAAAAAGGATCCTCATTGTTGATGGGGACCCATCCAATGCACAAGAGATAGAACGACTATTAAAAGCGGGCGGGGACCAGTTTATCGTTTACACTGCAGCGTCGTCCCTCCATGCCATTGACACCATATACAGTGAGCCTCCAGACCTTGTCATGATCAATCCTTCCTTGGAGGCAAACGGAGGCAATGATCTGTGCTCCAGAATCAAATCTGATACAGTTTTTGGTCATTTGCCGATCATATTTTTGCTGGACGCTGCCGGCCTTGACGCGGACATCAACTGGGAAAAGACACCGGTGGATGACTATCTTCGAAAACCACTTGACCCCAAAGAGGTGCAAAACAGGATTTCTTTGGCCTTTGCGCGAGCTACGAGGGTAGGAGATGCCAACCCGCTTACGCGTCTTCCCGGCAATCATTCGATTATGAAGAAGATACAGGGGCGCATTGACAGAGGGCTCCCATTTGCGGTTGCTTATGTTGACCTTGACCACTTTAAGTCTTACAACGACAAGTACGGGTTCTTGCGAGGGGATGAGATTCTAAAGATGACCGCCCGTCTTCTCACGAACGCCATACGTAAGCTCGATTCCCCGGAGGCCTTTGTGGGCCACGTTGGGGGAGATGACTTTGTGTTTATTGTCTCTCCCGATCAATTAGATGGGGTCTGTACGGAGGTCATCAAAAATTTTGATCTCATCAAAGGAAACTTTTACGACGAAGAAGACAGAATACGCGGCTACATTGACGCTACAAATCGCAAAGGAGAAAAGGAGCGTTTTCCTATTATCTCACTCTCAATAGCGGTTGTTACGAACGAATATAGACCGATAAAGCATATTGGTGAGGTTAGTGCCATCGCCGCTGAGCTTAAAAAGCGCGTTAAGTCTATGGGGGGGAGCAAATATCTGAAAGACCTGCGAGGCTCCAAGGATCGATCTTGCCGAGATCAGAAACTGAACAATTGAAGCCTTGAGTTGGGACCCATAAACTTCGAGCAAGCGCCTTGGCAGGGGAAATCTATGGAGTGTGATTGGCTCTGGGCTTCCCCTGTTCATCCCAGCCTCTGAGGCGATAGTAATCATCCACCATCTTTTTAAGCTCAGCTTCGCTGATGCGATGACCACCTTTCAGGGCCTCTTTATGAAGTCGGCTGGGGAGGCGGTCATCCTCGGGGGTCAGCCCTTCCTGGATATTGAATTTCCGCACCATGTTTGAGATATTGGCACTAATAGCCTTAAGCCTTTTCTTGTCGGCCTCAATGCCCGTGACGCTCTGCACGATTTCACACAGGGCCTCCCATGGATAAAGGTCTCGATAAAAGCGGCACAGGATCAAGGCATCAAAAAGGGTCAGGCGGTCCTCAAAGTCCACAAACATGGCTGCTTTGCCTTCAACGGCATCCGGGTCGATCATGCCAGAGAGTTCCGGCTTGTAAAAGGTGGCCCTCAGGTGGCAGGCACCTCGATCAGAGGTCGCATACCCGAGCCCTACGCCCTTGAGGACCCTGGGGTCGTAACCAGGAGGCTCCAGACCTTTGACATGCACCGCCACATCTTCAAGGCCCCATTCCTCAGAAGCTGCCCTGATTCCCCGGGCCAAAAGATCCCCTATCCCCTCCCGAAAGGCGATCTTTTTCAACAACCCGGCAATGGCGTCCACCTGTCCATAGTCGATCGCATAATCAATCTTTCCTCGGCGAGCCGCTTCAATGGTCAGTCCGCAGAGGTTTCCAGCACTGATGGTGTCCATCCCGAGCCGGTCACAGATATCATTGAGATAGATGATTTCCTCGATGCTATCGATCGCACAAAGACCTCCAAAGGCATAGATGGTTTCATATTCGGGCCCCTCAAGCCGAAGGCCAGCATGACGCCCGAGCCTGATCTTCGTCATACGACCGCAGGCCATGAAACACTTCAAACAGGCCCGGGGTCGTACTTCACAGCGCTCATGAAGGGCATCGGCGCTGATCTGTTGCCACTTTTCATAGGTCCCTTCCGACCAGTAGCGCGTGGGAAAACCGCCTGCTTCATTCATTACCTTGACCATCATGGGTGTGCCCTTACTTTTATAGGCGGTGACGAGGGTGTGCTCTTTAGCCTCTGCAGCCAAGTGCTTAGCGAACATTTCTACAGCATTCCTATCGGCCAGCCTCCGCCTGCAATCCCCTTGGAACACGATGGCCTTGAGCCTTTTGCTTCCCATGATACTCCCTGCACCGGTCCGGCCAGCCGACCGCCAATGGTCGTTTTCTATGACCGAAAAACATACCTGATGCTCCCCTGCTGGCCCTATGACCACAGCGCCGGCTCGAAATCCCCGCTCGTTCTTTTTGGCAAACCTCTTGATCGCTTCATCTTCGCTCTCATAGGTATCCATCCCCCATAGGTCGTCTGCTTCATGGAAAGCAACGCCCTGTGGGTCAATCACTAATACCGTGGGTGTCTTGCTCTTTCCCTTGATGACAACCGCATCATAGCCGGCAGCATCCATGGCCTCAGGGGTGCGCCCCCCTGCATATGATTCAGAATAAAAGCCGGTTTGGGGAGACTTGGTGAAAACGCCGTACCTGGATGAACCCCAAACCAGGCTTCCGCAAACAGGCCCGGTGGCAAAGATCAGGTGATTCTCCTGACTCAAGGGGTCTACCTGAGGTGGGTTCAAACTAAGGAGGAGATGGGATGCAAGCCCCTTTCCGCCAATCGCCCTTAACAGAACGCCTTCTTCAGGGGCTTCAACACAAAAGCGCCTTTGCGCCAGATCTACCAACAAAACACGCCCGTAAAACCCATCCATCGGACATCATCAAATCATTACCCTGCTCACAAGGCAGGATTATTTACTGCACAATACAGATCAACGATCATTCAAGTTTCAGCCCTGTTTTGGTGTTTGTTTTCTTCATACCAGGTGTACGGCTGTTTGTGCAACAGCCTGATCACAACGAACCCTTTAGCATGGTGCGAAGCTCTTCCTTCTCTTCTATCTGCACGCCACTATCTTCAATAACGCCTTTTTCCTCAAGGTAGAGTAACAAAAGTTTTATGGCGCGGCTGTGGTCACTAAACACGTACCTGATGTTTTCAAAACCATATTGACTAACCTCTTCGTCTATAAAGCGGTCTATCCAGTATTCCAACGCCTCACCTTGTTTTTCAGGGTATTCCCCAAGCACAATAGGCTTCTTGTAAGCGAAGCGAATCTGGGCTAATAGAACATCTTTATTTGGCTCTGCCACAATCTTTACGCTCCTTTCAACGCTTGCCTTTGTCCAAGGCCTTGTGAATTTTGCTAACCAGGTCCTTGAAATCTACCCAACTCTCACAGTCTTGGCTAAGGATACAAGACATTAAATTGATCATACACCACTCACCATCTTAGGTCAATTACTCGTTCTTTTGGCAAGGGAAAGAGAGATGTTTAACTTGCCATAGGATATCTAACATTTGTATAATGGTATTTTATTCCAAAGCCGACCTCATGGCAAAGGTGTTGTAAACGGGGGATTGTGGTCGTCACAGAAATCAAGCCCTGAAAACGAAATGGAAGGCAATGATGAACGTAAGTATGTTGATGATGGTTGTTTATGGGGTTCTCGTGGGTATTGGTGCATCTTTTTCTGGGTTGGGGGGTGGCTTTCTGATGGTCCCCCTCTTGCTTTTTCTCGGATTCTCGGCACAGAAATCCGTAGGCACCTCCTTTCTTGCCATTGTGGTTATTTCCCTCTCCGCCCTTTTGGCTCATAATAAATTGGCTCATGTAGACTATAAGGCCGGGATTTTGCTGGGTGTTGGTGGTATCATCGGTGCGCAGATCGGGGCACGTCTTATAGAGCATGTCACGACCGCGAATTTCAAGAAAATTTTCGCTGTGATCCTTCTCGGGCTGGCCGTGTATATATTCTTTAAAAAGTAAACATAGATTAAGTATACGTCAGGCGGGTAGGGCCTCAACAAACATCCTTGAGGATTTCACCAAAGGCTTCTTTTGGAAAAACGAGATGCTTATGCCTTGATTTAAGAATGACTTTTTGTTACCAGAACCTTTTAGATCATCAATATTGCCACACACCGAGCAGACAATGATTGTCGCCATTCCAGAAAAGAGGTGAATCGGGGTGTCAGAAAAACAATATCTCATCGATGCCATAACCGTGCATGACTCCTGGCGGCTATTCAAGATTTTAGCCGAATTTGTTGATGGTTTCGAAGCACTCTCCGACATCTATCCGTGCGTTTCCATCTTTGGTTCTGCAAGAGTCCAACCAGGCGATGAAGCCTATGAAAAGGCCGTCGTGATTGCCAGAAAATTGGCTGAAAATGGCTTCAATGTCATGACCGGCGGTGGTCCTGGCATCATGGAAGCTGCCAACAAAGGGGCCAAGGAAGGAGGCGCCAAATCTATTGGGGCAAATATACTTTTACCCTTGGAGCAGGAAGGGAATCCCTATGCAGATATCAGGCTTGAATTTAAGTATTTTTTTGTAAGAAAGGTCATGCTGATAAAATATGCTCAAGCGTATGTAGGCATGCCAGGCGGTTTTGGGACGCTGGACGAAATCTTTGAAGCCATTACCCTGATTCAAACCAAACGCATCAAGCCTTTTCCGGTAATTCTTGTGGGATCGGATTATTGGAATAGTCTATGGGACTGGGTCCGCAGCACCCTTTTGGAGCGCAAACTGGTTTCTTTGGAAGATATGGACTTGGTCACCATACTCGATGACCCAGACGAAGTGGTAAGGAGGATCAGGCAAGTGGTGATCGTCTAGCGAACTTTCAGGGGCACAAACGCCCAGTGTGAGAAAGTTTTAATCTAATTCAAAAGACTCGTTGAACTCAGGAATAACCACATCCCAGCCCAACATTTTTTGAATTTTCTCTGCCAGTGTAGCCGATGCCTCCGGCTCTCCATGCACAATAAACGTTTTTAAGGGAGGACGGTTGAATCCAACCAGCCAGGCCAGGATTTCATTGTAATCTGCATGTGCAGAGAATCCGGATATGCTCTCAATCTTTGCGCATATCGGGATTTGCTGGCCGTGAATCTTCACGGAGGGATTCCCCTCGAGAATGGTTCTGCCTCGCGTGCCTTCCCCTTGGTATCCAATGAACAAAACGGTGTCGTTGGGATTGGGAAGCCGGTACGCCAGGTGATGAAGAATGCGCCCTCCTGTCACCATGCCGCTGGCAGAAATGATAATGGCACGACTCTTTTCTTCATTGATTGCCTGTGATTGATCCCTGGTTTTACAAAATCGGATTTGTTTTGGCTGTAAAATGCGTTTTCCGTTCAGTTCTAAAATCCTTGCCCTTAAATCATAATCTGCCTTGCTTCTCTCGAACACCGCTGTAACGTCAATCGCCATAGGGGAATCTACATAGACTGGCAGGGATGGAATCTTTTCCTGCTCTTCCAATTCCCTTATACTAAACAGCAGTTCCTGGGTGCGCCCAACAGCAAAGGCAGGGATGACCAGGACGCCTCCTCGCGCCACACTTTCGTTAATCACTCGAGCCAGCTCTTCTTCGGCGGAACTGTTGTCATGAAGACGATTTCCATAAGTTGACTCAAGGATTAGATAATCGACCTCGAATACCTGAATAGGATCACGCAAAATCGGCCTGCCCGGCCTTCCCACATCTCCGCTAAATACAATTTTTCTGGTTTTATTACCCCACATGGTCTTTACGTCTACAAAGGAGGAACCCAAGATATGGCCTGCATCCTTAAACTTTACCCTTAGTTTGTCAGTAACGAACAGGTCTTCACCATAATAAACCGGTTCAAAATAGGACAGGGCCTTTTCGGCATCTTTGACCGTATACAAGGGAAGCGCTGGACGATGCTTGGAAAACCCTTTTTTATTCGCCCAGCAAGCATCTTCCTCTTGAAGATGACCGCTGTCTCGCAACATGATTTCACACAGATCGCGAGTTGCATATGTGCAATGAATTTTCCCAACAAAGCCGTGCTTGCAAAATCGAGGCAGGTAGCCTGTGTGGTCAATATGTGCGTGGGTCAGGAAGACCCGATCAATCTCTGCAGGTGATATTGGAAAGGGGTCCCAATTTTTGAGACGATTCTGTTTGAGCCCCTGAAACAATCCACAATCGATGAGCAATTTTTTCCCCTGGGTTTCCAGGACAAAGCGCGAACCTGTCACGGTGCCGGTGGCACCTAAAAAAATCAACTTTGGCACGTTACCTCCTCAATGTGGGGGATTTGTCATACTTGGGGTGGGAACCTTATCAGGATTTTTGGAAAGATTCAAATACCGAATGATCTATCTTTTTGACATCAAACAGAGGTTATAATATTAGGGTCAATTGACCAAGGGGTATAAGGAAACCATGTCGATCCGCATGATCGCAAAAGAACTGTACCACCTTCAGCAGGAAGTGGAAAGGCTGGAAGGACAGATTAAATCTGCCCCACCTCACGAGCGGGAGGCCATGGCGGATCGCCTGCGAAGGCTCAAGGCCGAACGGGACCGCATGCGAAAGGCCCTTGACGGCGCGAAAGTGCCACCTCCTTTTCGTCAACCCCTATAAAAGGCGGATTCTTATTCAATGCCTCCTAATTCTTTACATCTTGCAATATAATAAGCTGCTTCTTTTGAATGTTGAGATTTAAGCAAACATACAAGCGCTCTGTTATAGTCTCCTAAATTCATATAGTTTATTCCCAAACATAAGTTTAATTCCTCGCTTTCCGGGAAAAGCTTAACTCCTTCAGCCAAAACCTTGACAGCCTCTTCAAACGCCTTCCTGTTTTGTTGAATAAGCCCTAGGCCCAAATAAGCACGTTGATTTGGATAATAAGCCAATGATTTCTTGAATAGTTTTTCGGCAATTTTGTCTTTGTCCTTAATAACGTCAATGTTCGAATAGTCCCCATGGCTAAAGGTCATGCCAAGCCTTGAACAAAAATCAGAATGCATTTCGTAAAGTTCCTCTTTATCTATAAGGCGAACCGACTCGACGAAATGATTCATATTTTCGTATAACTCGGTTCTAATTCTTTTCCCAAAGGCAAAAACCAATTCTTGCGATAAATTCGGATCTGTTTCAAAGTAGCAAATACCTTCTATTCTTTTTAGCCAAATGTCGTCCGTCTCATTAAATTTCCTCTGAAAGTCTAAATAAAGCTTGGTACCCGGATATATCTCAAGAATATATAATACACAAATCAGGGGTTTTATTTGATGTATCAACTCAATCGTATCTTGAATCGTTTCCCAGCTTTCCTCTGGAGAGCCGTATATAAAGTAAGCCCGCGCTAAAATTCCGTATTTGTAGGTGAGGGCAAAGGCATTCTCGATTTGATCGGTTCTAATGTTTTTATTCAACAGGTCTCTTATTTTTTCAGAACCACTTTCGATGCCATAACTTATCTGAGTACAACCGGCTTTTCGCATCCAATATAAAATGTCCTCATCAATATAAGTTACACGCGAGATGGCAACCCAGGCGATTTTAAGACGCTTGGCAATAATTCTCTTACAAACGTCAATCACCCTGTTTTTGTTAATCGTAAAATTATCATCTGAAACATAGAAAAAAGTGATACCTTTTTTGTAAAGTAGTTCTAAATGCTTAACGAAGTTTTCTGGTGAATGAAATCTTATTTTATGTCCCCAAAATTTCGGACTTCCACAAAAAGTACATTTCCAGGGGCATCCCCGAGAAAATGAAACATGCTGATATTCAAAATACTTTGCCGGGATTGGCAATTCGTCAAGGTCTTGAATGACTTCAACATCTTTTGTTTTGACGACTTTTCCGTTTTTTCTAAAAGCGATTCCGTTAATATTCTCAATAGATTCATGGCTTCCCTTGTCAATCGACTTTACCAAGTTTAAAAAAGTATATTCTCCCTCACCGATGACAACAAAATCTATTTGTGGAAAATGTTTCAAAAAATGTTCCCATAAAAAACTCGCAGCAACGCCACCAAAGATGATCTTTATATCGGGATTGATTTGTTTGGCTATTTGAGCAATCTCCACGCCACCCCAACGATTTGCATTTAAAATAGAAAAACCAATGATGTCAGGCTTCTTTTCAAGTAAAACCTCAGCGATTTTTTGAGGCGTTTTATGGATATTGTACCAATTCAATACTTCGACATCATAATGATTTTCTTTTAAAACAGCACCAATATAATAGACTCCTATGGGTACTGGTTTTATGTCTTCTTCTTGAGATCGGTCATAAAGCGGATAGGGATAAATCAGTAATATTTTCATTCTTGTCATTCAGCGGTTGGTTGGTTATAGCCGTTCCAGTGATTTTTGCACGTAACTTTTATCCTGCTACGCATCTCCCAGTGTACTCACAAAAAAGGTGTGTGGTCGTCCCTGGAACATCCATGCCTGCCTTGCGTGGCACGAATTTCCTATAGCACCAAACAAATAGAAAATCAAAATATGGATGTCTCCAGGCGTTTGCCAACATTTTCCTGGCTATGGGAACGGTCGATAAAGGGTATGGTCATTGCCCGAACTTAGCTCTAAAGTTTTGGGGGAGATTTGCCGATTCATAATAGGAGGCGTGGGCATCATTGCCGATTGACGGGATAGCGTGCCGCCCCTTCCTTTCCCATGATGGATTCCAACGCTATGGTGAGAGTCCCAATGTCTGTTTGAGACTTATCTTCACAGGAGCAATGACCAACAGTCGTTCCATACAGGCATTAAGTAATCCGATGCTTCATTACAGGCTCGATCTGGGTGAACCCGGGGTTGCTACCCCCTCTCGAGCCAGCCAGAGCATTATGAGGGTTACAGCCCATGAACTTCAAAACATACAAAGATTTAAGGCAGAGGCTGCCCGCGAAGGCGGCATCGTTGTATATCATGGCGTTAAATTAAATTTGAGCTACGAGGGCGCCTATTTGGCCGCCATAGGTGGACTCTCGCAGGCCAGGGTTGTATATCCTAACGGAAAACAAGATGTTTTTAACCAGGCGCCAGGCGGTTCCGAAGAAGACCCCCCGATTTCAAAAGAGGCTGAACCTTTAAAGGAGGCCTTGGAGACCCCAGAAAACGTTACGAATGACCTGCTTTCAAGCTTGGCTACACAGTCAACCATTACACAGTTACAAGTAGAAAAAGCACAACTACAACAGAAAATAAGAGAAGCACAAGCGAATACCACGTCGTCAATAGCCGGGCCGTACGAGCCTTCATCATTGACTTCAGGAGAAAGTGGCTTGTCAGGCAAAAATGGCACAAGTTCGCCTGTTCAAACCTCTCCAAGAGACGCAATCCGGGAATATCAACTTCAGCAAAAGATATGGAAATTAAACCAGGAAATTGCCCGTCTGTCTCTTGAATCCAATCCCGGAAAAGGCGAGGAGCCCCCGGATGCCCCTTCAAGGCTTTCTTCCATGGACCCTTCCCTTGCATCTTCTCTCTTGGATGTATTAGCTTAACCCCGATTGGGTGAAGCTCCCCGCTTTAAAAGGCGGGGGTTTTGCCTTCCGGCAGCGCTTCGCGTGCAGGGCACGGGCCGGTCAAATCGTAGTGATTACAGATAAATCATTGATAAAAATTCGAGTTTCCGGTAACGTCACAATACGTTAACTTTGATATCAACTTCAGGTACAGGGCAGTTCCTCTGCTCTGTGCAACTTTTTTGGAGATCTTGGTGTGTCTTTAAACGAAAGCCCTGACTGCAAGATCGAAGCGATCATTCGTGCAGATGCAACAGAGGTCGTTGCACGGGTCTCCGCGTACCTTGAGGACGAACAAATGCGGTATTTCTCGCGCAACCAAGACTGCCTGACAACAGACCTGCACAGCACCAAGGCCAGGGTTGGCATCAATCAGGCAAAGCTGAGTAATTTTGAACTAAAAGGAAACAAAATCTCATATGAAGCCAGGTTCTGGTTCTATATTCCCGAATATGCCGTGGGCTGCACCATTGACCAGTTGATGCTCCCTGGCCTTGAGGTTGGCAAGATTTATCTGAGAAACCCAAAACTAAAATACGCTGCCGAGGAATTGATCAACCTCATTTCAAACCGCACCATCATAGTTCCAAAGGGAACGAAAGTGTTGGAAGAAGGCATTCTGGCTGTGCCGGTGATGCCCTTTGTTCATCTTCCCGATCCCCGTGTGTTGACACCCGATTATCTGAAGGCTGTGGTGATGAAAAAGATTCCTCGGGAGGATCTCTATTTTGCCCAGCCGGAGCAAAAGGTGGATCGGGTCATCGTGCCGGTCGGAAGCGGGGTGATATCTCATACGAGCCTGTTTACACAGCAAAACGAGATTTATATCCTAGATCATGAGCACACGGATGCCAGGGTCGGGAGCAAACATACCAATGGGATCATATATCTTGAACTCATGGGAGACGATAAAGACATCGTCAAAGAGAGGGTTCATATCGAAGTCTACAAACCGACCCTGGCGCAACACAGTGTAAAAAAACGGTTCTATATCGACCTGCGAGCTTCCCTGCTAGGCAGATTGTACGAAGAGGGGGCTGTGGATGATCATACCATTGCGGCCATCCGTGAAGCTGAAGGGCAAAGATTCATCAAGCTAAACGAAAGGTATGACCAACTGCTCCATGATCTACAGCCTGACACATCGTTGATCCTTCAGGATTTTCCCAACCGACGCCTTGCTTCTTACCTCATTGTGGCTGCCGACATGGGCCTCATTAGCGACCTGACGTTCAGAAGGGCTCCTCAAGAGGAATACTTTTTCAGGTCAGAGGACCTTGCCTTTATGGATACGTTACAGAATATGGGCGTGGAGATTTACTGGAAAAATCCCTTGCAAGGAGATCTGGTCTTATATAAGCGATTCTTTATGAGGTCTTCTGTCATCCCGTCTTTCAATGAGGCCTTCAGTTCAAGAAAGCTCGCTGCGATTTATGGAACAGCAGGCAAAGTAGACGCTGATACCCAGAAAGAAATTGTGGACAGCGTTAAATCCTTCAAGGAGTTCCACGGCGGCATCTGTGGCGTCCTCACAGGCGGCAACACCGGGAGCATTATGTCCTTTGTATCGGAAACCGCGGCCTCTCTCGGCATGCTCTCTGGCGCTGTATACTGGAAGATTCCCGGGGTGGACATTGACCCCCATGTGGATTTTGCAGCGTATCTGTCCCGATATGACCTGCTGGAAAGGCAGGAAATTTTATCTGAAACCACTGAGGCAGACATCTATTTCAAAGGCGGGGTGGGTACCAACCTTGAAAATGCGATCACTTTTGTGAAAAAGAAACTTGGTATCGGCCATTACAAGCCACAAATTTTTGTAGGTGATTTCTACAAGCCTCTTCAGGACTGGCTTAACCACCTGGCATCCGAGGGGATGGCAGACCCCAGAGTTTTTGAAAGTTGCTATTTCATCAAGCATGGCCGCGAGATCTTCGAAACACTTTGCACGCACTTCGGGTCGGAAGACAAAATGATCCACGAAGTCTCAGTGAATGAAACCTGGTCATGAAGTTGCCATAGTTCGGTGAGCCCTTATCCGGCATGGTGAACGATGACACAGGGCTTGGCTGGTATGATTACCAAAGAAAATATAAGGCAATATTTGGACAAGTTATCTTCGGGGATCGGCTCTGAACAAGGCCAGATGCCTTCTCATGTGTGGCAGAAATTTCATGAATACATCGTCACTCACTACAAGCGCCTCGATAAAGAGACCCGTGCTTATGCTAATGAGATCTTTGATCAAATGGAGGCCAGTTTAGAGCAAAGAATCGAATCTCTTCCCGAGAGTTCGGAGAAAAAGACACTCAGCCGGAAGCTCGCCGTGGTTCGGGGGGAACGTCCACCTTTACCCGTGCTCTATCTGGACACCCCTGTCATTGAAGTGATGATCAAGTATGCCCTGGGACAACACCTCCCCCGGTCCACAGCAGAAAATTCCGAGGCCTTATGCAAGGGAATCCTGGCCCTGGTCAAGGACGAAAAACTCATTTGTCCTGAAGACAACTTTCATCGAGAAGCCCTTCAGCTGGGCGGCATCCGGGCCAGGGAAGGGCTGAACGCCATTAGGCGGCTCTCCCACGGCTTATCTTTCAAGCACAGCCAGGCCATAGAAGATTTTCAAATCTTCAGGGCACTTCGTGGCTTTATAGATGGCTATGGGCCAATCGACTACAAGCGGTTTTGGCAAGACGCCTTTGAGACTGAGACCGTCAATGCCATCGTGAAGAAACACGCATCTATAACATTTAAAGATATCCTGGCTCTTGCTGAAAAGCCAGGCCCGCCAGAAGATCAGCAAGCAAGGCCCTCGTCCCTTTCCACTCGGCTTAGGATTAGATATGATGAAGCCTCTCTAAAATATGAACAGAAGCTGCAACAAAGATCTACAAGGCATCTAAGGGATCTGGTCAGGCTCGGCATGAAATACCAAAACAGAATGAGGGAAGCGCAAAAACAGCACCTCGACGGTTTCTGGGCAGGTCAGAAACTGGATCTGCCTATTGCCCTGTGGAACGGCTATGGCGGAAAACCAGAGGGTCTGGAAGGGCTTGTATCTTTTTATGAATCCGAATACTTCAGAAATATCCCGGCTATCAAAATCAAATGGGACATCTGGCATACCCTTTCCGCAGATCATGCAGGTGGCCTAAATAGACTGACCGGGCCTGCAGATGTAAACATTCTATCCTATCTCCTTCCTTATACGGATATCATGATCCTGGGTCGTAAGATGACGGATGTGGTCAGAGACAAACTGAGGTTCGACCTTATGTTCAAGACAGCCATCTACAGCATGGACGAGCACGATCTGATTATGGCGGCCCTCAAGGAGATTGCTCGCGCCGAGTAAGGAAATCATAGGCGCCCCGTGTTGGGTCAGGTAATCGACAAAAGGCTTCATCTCCTTTCCGGTTAAGGCCTCGCTTCTCAAAGCCTTTGGAAATATCGTATTTGAGGCAAGTATGCAGAGGAAGGTTACGGCGGGATTAGCGCTCGCTGTGCATTTTCAAGTTTGGTCCCTCTTTTGGCTTGCTTCCCTCATACCAGGTGCACGGCTGTTTGGGCAACAGTGCGTTTGGAATTGACTCTGCCGGCTTTTTCCTATAATCTCGCGTGTGCATATAAAGGGAGATCTTTGCATAACTCCTTTTCACTCCTTTATATGAGTTTTTTGACCCATGCACGGGCTTGCTCACTAAATCCTAGCACGGAGTGAAGCTGTGCGCTCAAACTCGGCCCAAGGGCCTCAAACAGTTTAGGATTTGCCCACTAAAGTGGGCCATTCACTTCGCCCGGATGGGTGCCCTAAAAAACTCATAATTGCCGCTCAAACGAGTTATGCAAAGATTTCAAAGGATTGCGAACACAAGCCTATTCCCCATAGGATCATCAAATGAACCCTCAAACCCTTGTTGAGACCATTTTAGACGAAAATCGAAATCTCCTGACAAGGGTTTCAAAGGAGCAGGTTGACTATCTTGTCAAGGCACTTGACAATTCAGAGAGGATCTTCTGCGCTGCCCAGGGGCGGTCTGGATACATCCTGCGGTGTTTTTGCATGCGGTTAATGCAGTTCGGATATCAAACCTTCTTTGTTGGTGAAACCATAACCCCGAAGATTGGCAAAGGAGACATGCTGATTGTGCTTTCCGGTTCCGGGCAAACCAACTTGACCCAAGAATGGATCAGGGTTGCCCGGCAGCAGGGAGCAACGACTTTTGGTATCATAGGGGTTGAAGATTCCCCGATCGGAAGGGCCCTCGATTACAGCCTTTCCCTGCCGGCAGGGTCAAAGTTGGGGTTTTCCGGGGCGTCTTCCTCAATACAACCTCCGGGGTCTTTGTTTGAGCAGGCGGCCTTTGTCTTGCTGGAAACCATCGTGCTGGCATTATACCAGATGCGGGGGTGTGATCCTCAGGGGATACTGGACCACCATGCGAATTTAGAATAATCTTGCATATGCATCTTTGTTTTTCATTTATCTATGAGGGGTGTGAATGAAGCCTGTTTTGCAACTGGCCCTTGATTTTGTTGACTTAAAACGGGCCGTAAAGAGTGCACAAGCCGGGATCGCTGGCGGCGTGGATTGGATCGAGGTCGGCACCCCCTTGGTCAAGAGTGAGGGGCTCCAAGCCGTACGGGAGCTGAGGCGTTTGTTCCCCCATGTGACCATCGTGGCCGACATGAAGATTATGGATGCAGGCCGCATCGAAGTTGAGACCGCGGCCAAGTCGGGAGCCAACATCGTGGATGTCCTTGGTGCTGCCAGCGACGCCACGATCCGGGAATGCATACAGGCCGGGAAAAATTATGGGGCCAGGATTGTCGTGGACCTGATTGCCGTCAAAGACCCTGTGACTCGGGCCAAGCAGGTTGAGGATTTTGGGGCCGATTACATTACAGTCCATTGTTCCATAGACGAACAAATGGAGGGAAAAGACCCCTTTGAATCCCTGCGCAGGGTGGCCGAGGCTGTTTCCCTGCCCATAGGGGTTGCTGGGGGAATTAACTCTGAAACAGCGCCCCGCGCACTGGAAGCAGGGGCATCCATTGTTATCGTGGGCGGAGCGATTACCAAGGCAGTTGATCCCACGGAGGCGTCCCATAACATCAAAAAGGCCATGGAGGAAGGGGTCGCCATCCCGACCAAGCTCTTTAAAAGAGGGACTGAGGCAGCGATTCGAGATATCCTCGAACAGGTTTCCGCAGCCAATTTATCAGATGCCTTACACAGAGGTGGCGTCTTGGAAGGGATCCGTCCCTTGTTTCAAGGGATCAGGATGGCAGGCCGGGCCGTGACAGTCAGGACCTATCCGGGGGACTGGGCCAAACCTGTTGAAGCCATTGATATTGCTGAAAAGGGGGATGTGATCGTGGTTGATGCAGGCGGGGTTGGCCCGGCTATCTGGGGTGAGTTAGCCACACATTCTGCACTGCAGAAAGGGGTGGCAGGGGTGGTCATCGACGGCGCCATCCGTGATACCTATGATATCGCCCAGATGAAATTTCCCGCTTTTGCAAGATGGATCATGCCCAATGCCGGGGAGCCGAAAGGTTTTGGCGAGATTGGTGTGCCCGTGAAGGTGGGTAATCGCTGGGTGGAAAATGGCGACTGGATTCTCGGGGACGATGACGGTGTCGTGGTTTTGCCAAGGGCAATGGCGACGGAATATGCGAATCGCAGCATGGATGTGTTAGAAAGAGAAAACCGAATCCGTGAAGAAATCAAAGAGGGCAGCACCCTTAGCAAGGTCACGGAACTGCTACGCTGGGAGAAGAAATAGATCCAAATTATATGTTAAGATCGTTTACAGGTGAGGAGAGAATATGCCTCAAAATCGCTGCAATATCTGAGGCAAGAATATCTCCCCATATAACCAGAACAACAAAGGAATCCTGAAACGGCAGAGTGGAGATTCCCGTGAAGATTTTTGCCACAGGGGGTACGGGCTTTGTGGGGACTTATCTTTGCCAAAGCCTCCTCAACGCAGGCCACCAGCTTACAGTTTTGGTAAGGTCAGAGAAAAAAGCAGACGATCTTTCCAGTGAAGTCAGTATGATTCAGGGTGACCCCATGCGCCCTGGTGAGTGGCAAAACAGCGTTGCGGCGCACGATATCATTATCAATTTAGCTGGGGCGCCTATTTTTGTCCGGTGGACCGACGCATCCAAACAACTTATCAGAGACAGCCGCGTGTTGAGCACCAGAAATGTTGTTTCGGCGATTCCGGTGCACACAAAACCGATGACCTTGTTTAGCACCTCTGCCGTGGGATATTACAAGGCAAATCTTCAGGTGGAGCTCACTGAACAGGGGCCTGTCGGAGATGGCTTTTTGGCCGGCGTAACCAGGGACTGGGAAGCCGAGGCCATGAAGGCTGAAACCAAGGGGTGCAGGGTGATCATCACCCGGTTTGGAATTGTTCTAGGCCCAGGTGGCGGTGCATTGTCTCAAATGGTGTCGACATTTAACAAATTTCTGGGCGGCCCCCTCGGCAGTGGCGAGCAGTGGTTCCCCTGGATTCATATAGAAGATCTTGCACGCGCTTATTTGTTCCTCTTGGACAGGCCTAGCATCACTGGTCCGGTTAATTTCTGCTCTCCAAATCCAGTCCAAAACAAAGATCTGGCCAAGGCCCTCGGAAAAGTTTTGGGCCGCCCCTGTTTTATGCGGACCCCGGCCTTTGTGTTAAAGGCCGCCCTGGGGGAATTCGCATCGGCTCTGCTTGATGGACACCGCATGGTTCCTCGGAAGTTATTGGACAGTGGATTTGAATTTAAATATCCAGCTCTTGAAGGGGCTTTAGAGGAAATTCTATCGAAATGATCATCACGGTCGGTGGGAAACCGAGGAGATCCGATTTATGGAAAGAAGAAAAGATCCGAGATACAAGATCGATGCTGCCGTGGAAGTAAGATATGGTACCCACACCATTTATGGCAAAGCTGTTGAAATTAGCACGCACGGAATTAGGATAGAATCTACTGATCCCATTGAGCCGGGGACTGAGGTTGAGGCCGTGCTTTTTCTTAAAGAACCGGAAAGGGTTTCCGGGGAGATTAAGTGGGTCCTTGCTGAACCTGGGCAGGGAAGGGTAAACTACAAAATGGGTATATACTGTAAATCAGGCGATTTGATTACGGATAACCACAACTCATAGGGTTGGACCTCTTAAGAAAAGCTACCTAGGAGAGTAAGTGAGGTCTGGCACTATAAAAAAATATTTGATTCCTTTTTTTTTCGTCTAAGTTTACGGGCTTTTTCCCGAGCAGCCCGGACCATCCCCAACGTGAAAAAATAGCCTGCTACGCCCACCACGATGCCGGTGAGGGTGCCGCCCACCATCAGGGAGAGAAAGACGCTCTTGCTAGAATACCACAATGTTTCCCACGAAGGGTTTGAGAAGAACGGGGCTTTTAGGGGGTAACCGAGCAGCTTTGCGCCTGCCATATAATTGAATCCGTAAATAAAAGGTGCGGTGACCGGATTGGTGAGCCACACCGTAGCGGCCGCTGCGACCTTGTTGACCCTGAAGAAGGCCGCAATAGGCACGGCCAGGAGGGTTTGGATGCCCATGGTAGGGGTCATAGCCACAAAGAAGCCTACCGCGGCTCCCCAGGCGACCTGCTCAGGGCTCCCGTGAAGACGGAGAAAACGATCATAAAAATACCGAGCAAACCGCCTGATGCGACCAGGGGGAGGATTTGGCGGTTCCGACGTCTGTTCGGTAGGATGGTCTTGTTCGCGCAAGGGTCCAGGCCTTTCCCTGAAAATTTCTTGGATCTTTGCCGGATCTAACGAGGACCCGGCCCTGTCTTCCCTGCTGTGACAGCTATGCGTGGCTGGTGACATGGATTACACTTGTATCCAAATCTTTTCCAAAAAACAAGGAAAATGGTCTGACTTGGTATTGATAGATAGGTAAGTATTCAGCCACCAGGGTTCAGATTTCAGTTGTGCCATGGCACACTGGTTTGTGTAGTAAGATCCCTGCCCACCCCTGATCAAGAGAGTACGCCTTTTCCATGGTCCCGTTTTGGAGGTAAGGGCGCAAGATCAGGTCTTTTTGGGCCTGACAAAAACCCGATAAGATGAGCCAACCCCCTGGTGCAACAACCTGCCACAAGGTCTTGTATTCCCGCACATGGACCGAGGGGACCAGGTTGGCCAGCACCAGGCAGAACGGCCCCCGGGCGCACGAAAGCTCACCCAGGGCCAAAAATACCTTGGAGCCTGGCCTCGGGTTAAGACTGAGGTTGCCTCGAGCGGCATCAATGGCTCGACGGTCAAGGTCCACACCAAGGACCTTGAAACCCCCTAGGGATGCTGCGGCCAGGGCGAGTACACCGCTGCCGCAACCCGCATCCAGCACCCACCCTTCAATGACAGCAGGGGGCGGGCCATGTTGCCCGGTGAGGAGTTCATCCAGGAGCTGCAAGGAGAGACGCGTACTCGGATGGCTGCCATCGCCAAAGGCCTCCTGTGGGTCAATAAGGAGGACCCTATGGTCTTGACCTGCGTGTACCGGCTGACAGGGTGGGGTTACAGTGAGATGCGGGGAAACCTGCCCGGGTTGGAGCCGCTCTTGCCGTCCGCCAGCCGCCTTATGTGCCTCTTTACAGGGTGCCTTCACAGCCACTTCCAGTCAAGATTGATTTTTACGAGTTGTCAACATGTTTCCTCAAACTGTCTACAACGGGTTTTGAAACCGCTTCTAATGAACTGGTCCTCTTTTCCTCTCCCTTTGGTTGCTTGAGTTCACCCCAGTGAAATATGCCTCGCATTTCACAGGGCAGGGAACTAATAATTTGTCTGATTTTTTGATAGGAAAAAATCAGACAAAACTCTCAGATACTGCTGTGACATTTGTCATCTGAGGCCTGCCAACGTTGATCAACGACATAAGCATTTGGGTCAGTGAACATGCCCTGCAATGGCAGGATGGCCGTTTGAGGCTCTCTGCGGGCTTTGTGAGAGACAAAAACGCCTTCCGCCCCCAATTTCTGACCCTTTTAGGGTGATAATCAGGCTACCCTTTTAAGGCGTGGTTATTGACCTGTTATCAAAAGCCGGATCAAATGAAAACAGGTATTCTCAAGGCAAATCCGATTGCTATCCCATCTTTCTTGTTGGGCCTATGTAACTCATCAGTAAACCCATTGCTTTGTGATCAAACATCTTATAGATTTTAAGAAAAAGGTTTTGAAGCAGCAGTTTATCTTGAGAATATCAAAGCCTAAAGCGCAAATGAGTGTTTCTAAGACTTGAAATAAAGGTATTCTATTCTACAGGGCCAAAATTTGATTTGACCGGCTCGCTCCCCGGACGCAAAGCACTGCCGTAAGGCAGAACCCCCGTGCGGAAGCACGGGGAGGCTTCACATTTCTATGAATGGGGTGATCGTTGGGAAGTCTTATATGGCACGGGTACATACATCCCAAAAACATTACTTTCAATACCATGAATATTTAAGAGGTTATGAATAAAGAGATTATGAATAAAAAGGTATTCAGCACCCTGTTTCTGGCTGTTTTTTCTGTCACGCTTGGGGTGGGCCTGGTCGTTCCGTTGCTGCCTGTATATGCCTATGAACTGGGTGCGACAGGACTCTATATTGGCTTTATCTTTGGCGCCTTTTCTCTCTCCAGAACGGCCTTCCTCCCTTACTTTGGCCACCTGTCAGACCTCAAGGGGAGAAAGCCTTTTATTACAGCCGGGCTTCTGGCCTATTTCTTGGTTTCCATCGCGTATGTGTTGTCAAAAGATGTGAATTTCTTTATTGCAATTCGTTTTTTTCAGGGGATTGCCTCGGCCATGATCCTGCCGGTGGCCCAGGCCTATGTCGGGGAGATCACACCCAAGCACAAAGAGGGTTTTGTGATGGGTCTGTTCAATGTTTCCCTTTATGGGGGTCTGAGTATCGGACCGCTTGTGGGTGGTATGGTCAAGGACACCTTTGGCATCCAGTCCTCTTTTTTAAGCATGGGACTGGTCTCTTTGGTTGGCTTTCTGCTCTGCCTTATCTTTCTCCCGCCGAGGGGACAAGAAAAGCTTCATACGCTGGCCAAACCGCCACTTCGCTACAGAATCCTCATCAGGAACAAATACATCGGTGCCCTTTTCATGTTTCGCCTGGCCTACACTGCCTGCATAGGGATTGTATGGGCCTTTTTGCCCTTGTTTGCCCATGCGCGGTTCAAACTATCAAGTTCTGCCATCGGGGTCTTGGTCATGTTGGGGGTACTCACAAGCGGTCTGTTGCAGACCCCGATGGGCGTGTTGGCAGATCGGTTCAACAAGAGAGCCCTTATCGCAATAGGGGGTCTGGTATCGGCAGGGGCTGTTTTTTCCTTTGTTCATGTGCAAGGATTTTGGGGGCTCTTTGTGGGCAATATCCTGTTTGGGGTAGGCGGAGGCATTGCCGTACCGGCTGTGATGGCCATGACGGTCATCATAGGGCGCCGGACCGATTCCATGGGCTCTGTCATGGCGCTTTTGACCATGGGGCACAGCCTCGGCATGCTTACAGGCCCCATTCTGGCAGGGATTATGATGGATGCCTTTCAACTGGGACTGGCTTTTATGGGAGGAACGGTCGTGATGGTGACTGGCGTTGCTGTTGTCCTGGTGTTGACTTCTGGGTTCCAAGCCTGGGCTGAAGAATGAGTCTATTCCTGGCAAGGTGGCTTAGCGTCACTCTTATGCGGCTATGTGACGGCTCAAGCGGGAGTCATTGACAATAGGCCGATGGTGGTTTACCTTATTGCAGTTATAAAATCATATATTATATGCGTTCCTAAGATGAGAGGCGATCACAATGAAATCCCAGACTTGTGAAACGATGACCATTGGTTCAACAGAAATCATGCTGGCCCAGCCCGCTGAGCTGCCGCTGAAATGGGTGGGGCAAAAAGAATTGATCAAGCAGGTGCTGGCGGCATGGATGGTTATTGACGAAAAGGATGTTCCTTTCAATCCCCGGCTGATCGGAAAGCCCGGCGTGGGAAAGACGACCCTGGGATATGCGGCCGCCAAACAACTGAACAAAGAAGTCTACCTGTTTCAGGCCACCATGGACACGCGTCCCGAGGATTTGATCATCACGCCCGTGATGGGGGCTGACGGCCAGGTCAAATACGCTGCAAGCTCCCTTGTCACAGCCATGATACGGGGCGGGGTGTGCATCCTGGACGAAGGGAACCGGATGAGCGAGAGATCCTGGGCCTCTCTGGCACCACTCTTAGATGATCGTCGGTATGTGGAGTCTATCATTACTGGCTTGACCATACCGGCTGATTCCAACTTCAGGTTTGTCGTCACGATTAATGAAGATGCTTCTACTTATGAAATCCCCGAATATATCCATTCCAGACTTCAGCCTCAAATCTTTATCGATTTCCCAGATCGGGAAGACGAATTGTTGATCCTGAAAGAGAATCTCCCCTTTGCCGACGAGGACATTCTAAACTACATGGTCGATTTTCTCCAGCGAGCCCACATGGCCGATGAGGTCTATTCCGTCCGGGACGGGATCAACATGGCCAGGTACGCCCTGAAGATGATGCATGGCACGCGAATGACGAAAACAGAAGCCATCCACCGCGCCATCCTGACCGTGCTCGGCGACGAGGGTCTGCAGTATGAAGTATAAAGATGAGCAGTGACCATCTACAACCTTTTGGCCCCGTCCATCCGGTCCCAATCGTCCATTTCAGCTTAGAATTTGCTGATGCGGTCCGGCACCTGTTCCAACATCTCAGGCCGGACGCTGTGGCCGTGGAACTTCCTCACTCACTTCAGGATGTGGTCCAAAAAGGTGTACAGCGACTTCCCGAGATTTCGGTCGTGCTCTATCAGAATAACAGGGCAGAGACCATCTACCTTCCGATCGAACCCACGGACCCTGTCGTAGAAGCGATCCGATCCGGCCTGGAGGCTGATGTGCCTGTCCATTTTGTGGATCTGGATCTTGATGAATATCATTCCTATCGCGATTATGTCCCAGACACCTATGCCGCCTACCGTTTGGGGATTAAGGCCTACTTTGACATCTATTCAAAGGAGGTCCTTCCCATGCTTAAGAAAGGCCCGGCAGATATAAGGCGCGAGGCTGGTATGGCCTACCGCCTCCAGAAGCTTGCGGCCAAATATAACAAGATCCTCTTTGTCTGTGGGCTCGCCCATCTTGAAGGCGTCAAGGCAGCATTTTTTCGCCCGCAGGCCGAGCCCCTTGAAAGGATAAAACGAAGCGGGGTTAGCCTCTTTCATCTGCACCCGGAAGATCTCCCTGAAGTCATGACCGAACACCCTTTTTTGGCTGCCGTATATGAATACCGAAGGGGTGGACTTCCACCCAAACCTGAACTTTCTAAATTTACGGTTCGCAAGAAGATGGGTGTCCTCACCTTGATGAGTGGCGGCAAGGATACATGTTCTGAAGAGGAGGCCTTGGATGCCTCAATACGCTGGACCGTGCACCACATCAAGCCGGGTCCAGTGGACCGTCAGCTGATCAGCTACCGTCTCTTTGAGCAGGCAGCCCGGCATTATCGCCAGGATACGGGGGAGGAAGTCTACCCCTGGCAGAAGCGGGCCTTTTTCCGTTTTTCAAGAAATTACGCCTTCCTGGAGAACCGGCTCCTACCTGATTTTTATCAACTTCTGATTACAGCCCGAGGATGCGTGGACGACAACTTTTGCTATGCGTTCTGGCGCTTGGGGTCCTTTTATCCTTGGCAAAAGCCCCAGGCTAACATTGCCACCATCCGCATCAGTGGGGAGATGCTGTGGCTGGGGACTCGAAAGATTCATATCCGTAGGAGGCTTCCAAGGATCAAACGCCAGCCAGTCTATATCCCCAAAAAGCGCCGAATGAAGGAGCGCAGACCCGGAGAATGGCTCGAGGGTTTTGCCGATCCCCACATTTGCTCATACCCGCCCGAGGACATTATCATTGAAGACTATAGCCATTTTCTCAAAAGCAAGGGGGCCCATGTCCTGTCGGCCGATGATGCGGTCTCAGTGCCTTTTGAAACCACGATTTTGGATGGGATTGATATGCGGGAGACAGTAAGGCACATCCACGAGGGGCGTATCTATGTGCGGGAGTTCAAGCGCATAAAGGGGGGCGTTGGATCAGTGGTCGTTATCTTTGACGAGGACAAAAACGAGGACAGGTACCCCTACCTGATGACATGGCTTGGGGAACATGACCAGGAATCGGACATGGCCTTTTATGCGACGGACCCTGCGGATCACATTGTGGGACCCGGGATCTCCCGGTGCACCTACGGAGGCTTTTTGATGACCTATCCGCCTCTTCGACTTGCTGATGTTTGGGGAGATCCAGAGTATGACTGGGCCCAGACCAAGGCAGAGCGGCTCCTTTTGGCTGGGCTGGAATACAGCCTGGAAAAGCACGTTGTCTATGTTGCTAAGGCGCCACCGAGGTCCTTTATCAAGCAGGTGGCAGGTCGATGGGGCAAACGCCTGGTCTACATCCCGATCGGCCAACTTTCTCCCATCAAGTTAAAACAGATCCGCACCCTACATGTACTGGCAGGCAAAGACAAACGTGAGATTGCCAAGGATTACATCTGGTGAGAGCAGATTACCTTTGTTGGCCTTGAGGCGCTTCCTTTTTTTCAACGTCTTGTATATGCTTGCCAACCTGGCAGGCACTTCTCAGTCAAGTGGAAATCCCGAGCTTTGGCAGGACATAAACCTGAAGCAAGAACCAGACAAGGAAAACGGCCAGTATAATCCATATTGTGGACATTTTATTTCCCTTCAGCCAACGGCTGAGATTGTTCAGGCTCAAGAGAAGCCCCTGGAAGATGTGACGCATGAAGATGACACAGAGGTCCCGGGCCTAGTAGCGCTAGTGCTCGAAGAAAAGATTGACAGAAGACGCTCTGGCTTTGGGGCCCCGCATTTGGGACACGCCATTGGCCTCTTGTCGCTTGAAAAGACAATTTGCTCAAATTCGTGACCACATTTGGCACACCGAAATTCATACAATGGCATTCAGACCCCCTTGTCATGGATGAACGACTTTTGGCCTAAAGTATCGAAACAAACACCCGCATAGTAAAATTATTAACCATTCTTTGCGGTTTTTCAAGTTCTATTACTGTTTTTTTTATAAGGTCTGCTGACAATGATCAAGAAGTATCTACCCTGGCTCATCGCCTTGGTATATTTTATCAATCCTTATGATGTGGTACCGGATTTTATCCTGGGTCCCGGGTGGCTGGATGACCTTGCACTGCTTGGTTTTGTCCTGTGGTGGGTATCCAGACAGAAAAGGGCCTATCAGGCGCGCAGCACCTCCTCGGCATATGCAAGAAAAGAGCAGGGGGCGTCCGGCGGAGAGGAGACCCCCGAAGAAGACCCGTACGAGATACTCTCTATTCAGCGAGATGCCTCTCAGCAAGAGATCAAGGCCGCCTATAAGAGGCTTGCCGCCCAATATCATCCCGATAAGGTTCAGCACCTGGGCAAGGAATTTCAAGAGCTTGCCCACAAAAAGTTTGTGGCCATTCAGAAAGCCTACGATATACTCATGAAGTGACAATTTTATACTCGTTGCATCACCATGTTTCGGATGGTGAATCCACAGGCAAAAATATACGTATGCGCGGGGTGTTTGTATCCTCGTAATTTGCAGTCTATGATCTTTGAAGCGGCGGGGCTGAATACTGGGAATTCCGCCAGTCAGATTATTCCTGTTACTCGGTACCTACAAAGAACGGTCGAAACTCAGACTCATCCCTTTCAAGGGCACGGCTTATTTCTTCCATGAGCCTTGGCTTGTCATGAGGGAGGCGGCCGCACAGGTTGATGTAGTTTGTGTAGTGATCACTGGTTAGTGTCGTGGCGATCGTGAGACGCTCAAGGAGGGATGCTGTTTCCTTTAATACCCCGTGAGGGGTGAGCATTTTAAATCGCCCCTCCATGACCTCTTCCAAAAGCGGGGTGTTGATCTTGGGCACAAAGGTGCGCAGCCGCAGAAAATCGGGTGCGATTTCATTGATCACGCGGGCTGTTTCCTTTGCATGCTCACGGGTCCTTTCCCGGCCTCCGATTCCCAAAATCACATAAAGGCTGAGTTCGATACCTGCGGCCATGGCCCACCTGCCTGCCTCTATCTGCTGCTGTGCATGCGTTCCCTTTTTGATCCGTTTCAGTATGACGTCATCCCCTGATTCGAGCCCCACATGAATCCGCCCAAGTCCAGCCCGGGCCAATTGTTCAAGCTGCTTTGGCCCTTTCATATGAATAAACTGCGAGGACCCGTAAACCGTGATCCGCTCAAGGGATGGAAAGGTGGCCCTGGCAAAACAGCATATTTCAGCCAAATCTTTTGTCTTCATAGCGATGGTGTTCCCCGCTGGAAAAAACAGGGTGTGCACATGCGGGCCGCAGATCTCTCTGGCTTCAAGCATATCTTCCTTAACATCCTTAACCGGCCTGACGCGGTACCTGGGACCGTTCTTGTACACCATGCAGAAAGTGCACCGGTTGTGAGGGCACCCGATCGTGGCCTGGATCAGCAAGGAATTTGCCTCACTGGGCGGGCGATATATAGGCCCTTCGTAACGCATAGACAAGCCTTGATTTTTCTTGAACAACCATCGCGAGTTTGATAATTTACTTAATCTCTAAAAACATTTTTAACCTTTTGAGTTTTTTCTATTATAAAACACATGTCGTTCATTGCAAGGCGCAAACAAACCCGGCAGATATCCATTGGCGGAGTGAAGGTTGGGGGGAACGCTCCGATTACCGTCCAATCGATGACCAATACCTTCACCCACGATGTGGCTGCCACGGTGGCACAGATTCACCGCCTGGAAGCTGTGGGATGTGAGCTTGTCCGTGTGGCAGTGCCGGATCAGGCAGCCGCAGAGGCCATCGCCTCCATCAAACACCAGATCTCCATCCCCCTGATTGCTGATATTCATTTTGATTATCGGTTGGCCTTGGCTGCGGTCAGGGCAGGCGCAGATGCCTTGCGGATTAATCCGGGCAATATTGGGGGGGCCAGGAACCTGAAGGCCGTGGCCAAGCAGGCTAAGGAGCGAGGCATTCCTATTCGTGTGGGGGTGAACGCCGGTTCACTTGAAAAAGACCTTCTCAAGAAATACGGCGGCTGCACCCCTCAGGCCATGGTGGAGAGCGCGCTGCGGCACGTCGCGTTGCTCAGATCATTTGATTTTCATGACATCAAGGTTTCCATCAAGGCATCGGATGTGCTGAGAACCGTAGAGGCTTACCGGTTACTTTCTTCTCAGATCGACCTTCCTCTCCATGTGGGCGTGACTGAAGCGGGAAGCCTGTTTTCAGGCACGGTTAAGTCCGCCCTGGGTATTGGTATCCTCCTTGCCGAGGGGATCGGTGACACCATCCGGGTCTCCCTTACCCGGGATCCGGTGGATGAGGTCCGCGTCGGATTTGAGATATTAAAGGCCTTGAAGATCCGGCAACATGGCCCGGAAATCGTTTCATGCCCTACGTGCGGCCGGTGTGAGATTGACTTGGTTGAGATTGTTGAGCGCGTGGAGTTGGCCCTGCTCACCAGTACCATCCCTGTACAGCTTGCCATCATGGGATGCGTGGTGAACGGACCAGGGGAGGCACGGGAGGCTGACATCGGGATCGCCGGCGGCAAAGGTCATGGGGTCCTTTTCAAAAAGGGGAAGGTCGTGCGGAAAGTGAAAGAGCAAAGTCTGGTTGAGGTTCTTCTTAAGGAAGTGGAAGCTTATGAAGCGAGGCATTCAGATGGGAAAAGAAAATAAAGTACAAACAGCAATCACACCAACACGGAGCCAGGACTACCCGGAATGGTATCAGCAAGTGGTGAAGGCATCAGAGCTGGCTGAAAACTCATCCGTACGGGGATGCATGGTGATTAAGCCTTGGGGCTATGCCCTCTGGGAAAACATAAGGTGCGTATTGGACAACATGTTTAAGCAGACAGGGGTGAAGAATGCCTATTTCCCCTTGTTCATTCCGAAACGGTTTCTTGAAAAAGAAGCAGAACATGTGGAGGGCTTTGCCAAAGAATGTGCTGTTGTAACCCATCATCGTTTGCAAGAAGGACAGGATGGGCGCCTGATACCGGCCGGACAGCTCGAGGAGCCCTTGGTGGTAAGGCCCACATCTGAAACCATTATCGGAGAGTCTTTCTCAAAGTGGGTCAGCAGCTACCGGGATCTCCCCCTGCTCATCAACCAGTGGTGTAACGTGGTCAGGTGGGAAATGAGGACACGCATCTTCTTAAGGACCAGTGAATTTCTGTGGCAAGAAGGCCACACTGCCCATGCCACACGGGAAGAGGCTATGGAGAGAACCCTTCAGATGCTCGATAGTTATGCGAAGCTCGCAGAAAGCTATCTTGCCATCCCTGTCATTAGAGGGGAAAAGACGGATTCTGAGCGATTTCCCGGTGCCGTCAATACATTCACGCTTGAAGCGATGATGCAGGATCGAAAGGCTCTGCAGACTGGAACATCTCATTTCCTAGGACAAAATTTTGCAAGGGCCTCTGAGATCAAATACCAGTCTGCGCAGGAAAAAGAAGAATATGCCTGGACCACATCCTGGGGGGTTTCCACCCGTCTCATTGGTGCGATTATTATGACGCACGGCGATGACAACGGGCTGGTGCTTCCACCCATGATTGCATCATCTCACGTGGTTTTGATGCCTATCATTAAGAAACCCGAGGACAGAAGCCCGGTCATGGAGTTTACCCATGCCCTGGCCAAGGCATTAAGGGAGCAACATTACCATGGTCGTAAGATCGAAGTTGAAATTGATGATCGGGAGATTGGTGGTGGGAAAGGATGGGACTGGATCAAGAAAGGCATACCGGTCCGCGTGGAGATAGGCCCAAGAGATATTGCCCAGAATTCGGTCTTTGTAGGCCGAAGAGATAAGGGACCCAGAGAAAAGGAATCGATCCCGCGGGATCAGTTTATCAAAACGATCGTTCTGATGTTGGATGAGATTCAAGATAACCTGTTTGATCGGGCATTGCGACTTAGACAAGAAAACACCCGCCACATTGATTCCAAAGAGGATTTTTATACCTTTTTTACACCCAAGAATCCGGAAAAACCCGAGATCCACGGGGGGTTTGCCCTTGCCCACTGGTGTGGCAGCCAAAGGTGCGAAGAAAAAATCAAGGCGGACTTGAGTGTGACGATTCGCTGTATCCCTCAGGATGCTGAACAGGAGACAGGAAGTTGTATTGCTTGTGGGGATAAGAGCACGCAGCGCGTGATCTTTGCCAAGGCGTACTAACCCACGCCACTTCCTAACGAATCCTGCATATGATCCGAATCACTGATATCATAGACCGCATCAGCACTTACCATCCGCAGGCGGACTTAGACCTTGTCGAACGTGCCTATATCTATTCGGCTCGAATTCATGAAGGCCAGGTGCGTCTTTCCGGAGAGCCTTATCTTTCTCACCCGCTGGAGGTCGCCGGGCTATTGACCGAGTTGAAATTGGGCCCAGTCAGTGTAGCCGCAGGCCTTCTGCACGATGCCCTGGAGGATACCAGAGCGACCATTGAAGATCTAACCCAGTTGTTTGGTACACCGGTTGCTCGCATTGTGGAGGGCGTGACCAAGCTGAGTAGCCTGGAATTTAGGAGCTCTGAGGCCCGTCAGGCCGAAAGCATTCGAAAGATGATTCTGGCCATGGCCGATGATATCCGCGTTATCCTGATCAAGCTGTGCGATCGGCTCCACAACATGCGTACCCTTCAGTTTCAAAAAGAAAAGAAGCAAACCAAGATAGCGCAAGAAACCCTTGACATTTATGCCCCCATTGCCAATCGCCTGGGTATATATTGGATTAAAACAGAACTCGAAGATATCGCATTCATGTATCTTTTTCCGCACCAGTATCGTGAGATCGCCAGCCATGTGGCAAAAAAAAGGGAAGAGCAACAAGAGTATATCAATACCATAAGAAAAATTATCCAGGCCAAGATGGCGGAAGCCCATATTCCTTGTGAGGTCCAAGGCCGCCACAAACATTTCTATGGCATCTATCAGAAGATGATGGACCAAAACGTGGATTTTAATGAGGTGTACGACATCCTTGCCTTTCGTATCATCCTCGATACGGTACCGCAGTGCTACCAAGCTCTTGGGATCATCCATTCCATCTGGAAGCCTATACCACACCGTTTCAAGGACTACATCGGAATTCCCAAGCCCAATATGTACCGGTCCCTCCACACGACGGTGATCGGACCTTTTGGGGAGCGGGTGGAGATTCAGATCCGGACCAAGGGGATGGATCGTGTGGCCAAAGACGGCATTGCTGCCCACTGGCAGTATAAGGAGAAAAGCGTCTTTGATCAAGAAACAGGGGCCGTCTTTGCCTGGCTTAGGAAGCTGGTAGAGGAACAGAAAAGCCTCAAGGACCCTGACGAATTCATGGAAACCGTGCGGATCGAGCTTTTCCCTGATGAGGTGTATGTATTCACACCACAGGGCGACGTGTTGGCCCTCCCAAAGGGAGCCACGCCTGTGGATTTTGCCTATGCCGTCCATACAGAGGTGGGGAACCAGTGTACTGGCGCCAAGGTGGACGGCCGAATGGTGCCTTTAAAATATGAGCTTAAGACTGGCCAAAGGGTCGAAATTATCACATCACCCAATCATCATCCCAGCAAAGACTGGCTGAATTTTGTCAAAACGGCCAAGGCCCGGTCTCGGGTACGCCAGCACATCAAGGCGGAGGAGCGGAAACGGAGCCTATCACTGGGGCGTGAGATGTGCGACAAGGTCTTTCGAAAGTACAATGTGAGTTTGAATAAGTATATGAAATCAGGAGAGATCGAAAAGGCTGTCCACGAGCTTGGCTATAAAACCGCTGATGACCTGATCGTAGGCGTGGGATATGGTAAAGTAACGCCTTTGCAGGTGGTCCGGTATTTACTCCCGCGATCTGAGCTAAAAGATGAAAAAGAGACTGTTGTAAAAAGGCTAACGCAGCGGATTCGCAAAAGAAAATCAACGTCAGGCATCCTGGTAAAAGGTCTGGATGACATCCTGGTTCGTTTTGCCAAGTGCTGCAATCCCCTGCCTGGTGATCCTGTGATTGGATATATCACCCGAGGTCAAGGCGTTACGGTTCACCGTACCAGTTGCCCCCATGCACTAAATATGGATCCAGAGCGGCGGATCGAATTGGAGTGGGCGCCGGACACTAAAGAGCTCTATCCCGTGAGGATTCATGTGCTGTGTCACGACAGGATGGGCCTTTTGGCCAATATTACTGCGGCCATAAGCCAAGGTGAGGCCAATATCCTGGATGCCAAGGTCAACACCCGGGCAGACAAGCGGGCGGATTGTTATTTTACGATCTCTGTATCAGGTGCCGACCACCTGGAAAACGTGATCAAATCGGTCGAAAAGATCAAGCACGTCATAAAAGTGAGTCGCCTTGTCGCCTAACAGGATTGCAGATTTTGGATTTGTCGATAACGAATATGAGGCTGGATCTAAATTTGCCTTTCTTAGACACCCAATACCTTTGCCCGGAAGTCCTTCAAAACCTGAATCGGTCTTCGGCCCGGAGAGGAAACGAATAGCGATTTTCGGATAACGAATAACGATTCAGGCCGGTTTTTCCACTAAGCCCGAGCGCAGGCACCGCGTGCACACCCTGATTCGCTTGACACGCCCATTCTGGACAGCACGAACCTGTTGTAAATTCGGATAAAAGCGTCGTTTCGTCACATTGTGAGCATGGCTCACATGACTGCCGGACATAGGTTTCTTCCCGCATATTTCACATACTTTTGCCATTTTCTTGTGCACTCCTTTATATCAAATATTTGAAAGTCGCCACATAAGGCACAACAGCCATGTGCCTTTAGCACATAAAATCGCAGGATGCAAACAGAGACCTTTTAAAACCTCTTTTTGAGCCAATTTTGACCACTTTGTAAGAAGTTCTTAGCGAAGTGGAGCGTAAAAAATTGTAACTGTTTGAGGACGTTAGCCCGAGTAGCGCAGGGGTTGCGGCTGACGCCTTGCACAGAGGCACCCCGTGATACAATTTTAGCAAAGCGAACTTAGAACTTCTCAAAATGGACAAACAAGCGAGAGGAAGGTTTTGAATTTGTTTGTTTGATTTTGATAAGAACTTGCTTTTTGGTAGGGCGAGGATAGGAAATTTGGCCTTGTGTGTCAAGGCAAAAGGAGCCGAGCATATGCCTGCCTGTGCGTGCCCGCACGCAGACAGGGTGGTTCGGGTTTATTGTATCGATCGTCGGCTTATGAAGATGCCGGGGCCGGTCAGCCGGAACTCTTCAACGATTGACCGGCCCGCTCCCCGTAAGCCCAGTTCCTGTGAGCGGGGTGAAGGGGAGCTATACAAAAATGTCCCTCTTCCTTACCGGGCGCGTAAGCCCGCGAAGCGAACCGCCGCCCTTCAGGGCGGGAGAAGCTTCAAGTTGTGGGGGAGGTGAGTCTATTTTGGATGAATTCGAACAAACCGGTCCGCTTTAATGAAAAAGTAGAAAAAGGGGACGCCGTCCCCTTTTTCCCACTGAAAAACATCCACAACCCGCCTAATTTACGCTTAATCCGGTTAATGCATTATTGCCCTGAATATCTTCACGGCCAATTTTAATTGTTCATCATTAGCCTCGTTTATAAGAGAGATTAACAAGTTCTTTCTCATGACAGGGCTTTCTTCTTGGACAAACTCGAATACCTCCCACAAATCTACATCTAATGTCTCTGATAGCCTGATCAAGGTATTAAGGGTAGGATTTTCCTTGCCCCGCTCAATGCTGCTCAGATATTTAGGATTTATCCCTGTCCTTTCTGATAGTTGTTCCTGTGTAATATTCTTACTATTTCTAAGGCTCTTAATTCGAGCCCCTATTAATTCCTTTTTAGTCATCTATTCTTTCCCCCTTTTGTCCTATTGAATATTACCAAGGTTGTGGGGAGTTTTAGACAGTCTGACGCCAAGAAAATTATTGACAAATTCTGTGTAATAGATGTAGTATTACATTTATCAGGTGGATATTTTTCTAATAATTAATACTATTGGACTGAATATAAACTTACAATTTCTGATTAACGTATGTCGGAGGGGATCACGCCTCAAACATCGGGTTATGTAGAATTAGGGATGTAGGAATGGAGACAACAAGGGCCATTATGGGCTTGGTACCTACCTTCATAAGGTCCAAAAGCAAATTCTTATTATCGATAAGATTACAGGGATAGTAGATAAGCAAACTTGGGAAGGTGGCTAAACTATGGAAGGAAAAAAGATAAGTTTATTCCCTGTCATAATACTGCTAACCACTTTGTTGGTTGTATCAGTTTTCTTCTATAAGCTTGCATTTGGGTGGTACCCGGCCAAATATACCGAATCGGCACATGTGGGGGTCAATCGCTCAACCATTTCTTCTCTTGGCTATGCGGTAGGTAATTGTGTTCACTGCCATGAGCAGCATGCCAGTATCGAGGGGAGTTCCCATACCCCTTATGACTTTTCACTCTTTGCCCCAAATAATCCAGACAGCCAGACCGCCAACTTTTGCTTTCAGTGCCATAAAGGCGCCGGTTCTGTTCAGGTCGGTGGTATCACGAACTATACCTTCAGCAAGAACTTCGGCGGTGGGACGGCTACCTTTACCACGATCTATGATGCCTTTAATCCAGGCATAGAGCCCCCCGCCTCATCCCATAACCTCGCTGATGTCCTAAATCGTGCCGTCTCCAAAGCTGCCTGGCTTTATACTGCCAATGACAATGCCTGTATCGTGTGCCACAATCCCCATACTGCACAGAGGAATTACCCAGTTACGGTCAATGCCATGGGAGGGGTTAATACCGCAGTGAGAAAGCCCGGTCAACATGATGACGCTGACTATAACCTGTGGGGTGATGAGCCTAAGGCCACCTCCGGCTGGAACGAAATGATGAGCGATTGGACGGCAAATTATCAGGCACCTTACCGTGTGGGCAAGACCACCTATGAGCCGGCTGGTGACCAAACTACCAATGGCTCCAATCTACCATGTTTTGTACAAACATGTAGACCATGGTGCCATAGGACTACTGTTTATAGTACCGAACGCGGCGCTAACCTCGAGCCCATTAACTGGACTAATCTTACAAGTGAGCCCGGAACCCGGAGTGCACATGGAAAATTTGCCAACGGTCTCAGTAAGACCGGGGGCTGGACCATAGCCCCTTATACGGATGATGATACCAGAAACTATGTCCTTTCCTGCACCGACTGCCATGAACCACATGGCTCCACAAATGAATGGCTGTTGAGGACCTGTGTGAATGGAAAAGATAATATTAGCATAACAGAAGATGGTCGCTGGTATGAGTTTTGTACAGCCTGCCATTATGTGAAGGACTTTGGTAGTAACCATGAAACTTATGTTGATTGTAGTGGCTGCCATGGTCACAACACGCCCTACTTTTGATTTACCAAAGGGGGAGAAAAAGGTCAGACTTTTTATATTGATATTTAAAGATATGCAGTCAAAATTTCCTTTGATTCTAATTTTATGCCTTATCGCTTTATGGGGATGTGTAAGTGGTATTTCTACCTTGCATGAATATCCTACCAGAGGAGACTCCTGTGCCCGGTGCCATATAAGTAATGAGCCAAGCGCTATGGATCTCAATCCAGGCATCGCAGCCGATGCCACCAAATTTTGCCTTTCCTGCCATGATAAGGAGCAAGATACATCAGATACCAATCCCCCTTATGTTAAGAATAGCCCGATTATCTTAGCAGGAGGGGATTTTGTCTTTGTAGTGAAATCACCGGGTAATGGTCATAGTGTTGAAGAGAATGACCCTATTAATACTCTCAAACCACCTGGAGGAAAAAGAATTTTAGATAAATTTACCTGTCTAAGCTGCCATTCTCCTCACAATAACGGCAATTATAGAAACCTCAGATTGGAGATCAATGGAAAATCAACCCTAGTTAAAGCTAAAGTAGATAAGAACTATATCAAAAACAGATACATTTCAGGGATGAGCAATTTCTGTGTCTCCTGCCATACAAGGCTTTTAGAATTTTCCCTATGTATGCATGGTCGAGGGCCAGATCTCAGTCATTGGAGCCAAGTTAAGAATCCAATTACCAGGATAGCAGAGACTGAAGAGGCCTCAGGCAAGAAGAGAGTCTTTTGTTTATCCTGTCATTATGCCCATGCAGGTCCTCACACTAATGCCTGGCTCTGGGATTATGGAAAATCCTGCACGGGCTGTTTAGAATGCCATGAACTATAGTCCTTTTCTACCTTTCTCCAATGACTCAACTCTCATCCCCATCCTTGGTTAGTATTGGCATAGGGAGACGTCCGAGTCTATGATATATGGATAGGGTGAAGGTCTATGATAGCAAGAACTCGCTTTTCGGTGGAGTGAGTATAGGGAAATTGGCAAGGAAAAAGAGAGAGATCACAATATATGGCGGTTTGGGGTTATGCGGTTGTGCAAGGCCTTGTGAAGGATGCCGGAGTCAGAGAGGTTGTTGTCCTGATTCATGCTTCAGGCGAGAATCTTTCTATCACCTTCAATCGTATCTATTGCTGGGGCTGTCACCTCTTCTACTTCGATCCCTTGCCGGATAAGGAGCGCTGCTGTCACGCCAACATGTCGATCCCCTGATCGCCCTCCGACACCTCACGAAGGGCTCTTGTCCTTTAGAAAGCAAAATTGAATGTTGTTTTCCTTAATCCGTTCCAGGGCCGCAAAAGCGCCCCTCATGAAGGCCTGGGTCACATCGTTGCCCTCACGGTCCAGGACCCTGGCACGGCCCTCCAGCACATCAAAGCCGTTACCACCATGGAGATCGCAAGGTATTCTCGGGGTTGGAAGCCCTCCGAGTTCCTCCGGGCATATGGGGAGGATGGCTTCTGTGGCAGCCCGATTTACCAAGGTTTCACTGGGGCTTGTTCTGCCATCATAGCGGCAGCAATACCCAAGAAGACAGGCACTTGCAGCGAGCATTATAAAAGGATCCTCTGCGGTCTTTTACAACTGGTTTTGAAACCGCTTCTAGTCATTGGTGACCTGCATTCCGCAATCCGCCTTCGCCTCATAGGGAGTCACAACTGACAAGCCTACCGCTGATAGCTGAACTATTACAGAAAAGAAAACAAGCTCAGTCCGCCAGTTCTGAGGTGTCTTCCTCTACAGCATCCTTCCCTGTATAATCGGCCAGGCTCTTGTGAATTTTTATGTGGGGCGCATAGCGAATCGCTAACTCTATCGTATTTCCCACATTGAGCTGGTCAAACAGGAAACCAAATTTTTCTTCCAGGCTTGTGCGAATGGCACCTCGCACATCTTCTGCCAGCCCCCAGAGATCTGCTTTAAAGGGGCCAAGCCCCTTCTTTCGCATCTTATAGATGAATTGTTCCTCTGTTTGCCCCTCTTTTTTCTCATTGGCGTGAGCCGTCTTAATGTATTCGTAAATGCGCTCGCGAAGTTCCTTTGGCATGGCCTCATGATCATATACGATATTCTGGAAACCAGTGGCCAGGTGAACCTCTGCGGCCTCGTTTTGAACAAATTGGTTGAATGCCTCATCCGGAAGCGTGGATGCACCATGCTGGACCGCACCGGCCATACCATAAACCTTCCGGGCCACCCTTGACAATTCCTTGATGACATTGAAATCGATCTTGACCTGGGCAAGGGTGCCGTCCGGAAGAGGGACTCCCCCATGGGTCGTGCCGGTCTGGATGCTGATTTTAGAAAGCCCGATCATGCCTTTGGGCAGGCTCCGATAGTATCCATCCATGTAGGCGCGCAATTCGGTTTCATCACTGTTCTTTTCGCCAATCTCGCCGATCTCCCCACCAACAGAGATGGTAATCCCCTCAGGCTCCCGCTCTCGAATGAAGGCTGTCAGGTTGGCGCACACCTCATAGTTGTTTCGCTGCTGCTCGTCTACTGTGGGCTGACTGAGATCCACCAGGGTGGAAGTATCAATGTCAATATTGTAAAAACCGGCCCTGATCGCCTCATCTGCCAGGTCAGACACGGCCTGAACCTCAGCCTCTGGGGCGGTCTTAAACTTCTTGGCATTTACCTGAAAGTGGTCCCCCTGGACAAAGAGGGGCCCTCGATAGCCCTCCTTGATGGCTGCTGCCATGACCACGCTAAAGTATTCAGCAGGTCGCTGGTCTGTATAGCTGATCTCAGAACGAGCAATTTCAAAAATCAGGGCTCCCACTCTGCGGGGAAGGGCCGCCCTAAACACAGCCCGGGCACTATCATAGGCCATGGCGCGCAGATTGATGGCAGGCACCGTAAAATTCACCGGCACTTCTCCCCGTCCGCGGGCCGTATAGAGTTCATGAATGGATGCCGGATAAACTCCCAATACCTGCCCCACCTCCCACAGGAGCCATCGCGCAGCAGCCTTCTGCCCGGAGTCCCCGAACACCGCTTTCTTGGCCATGGTGTCTATGGCTGCACCGCGCAGCTTTTTTTCATCCGGAACTGACACTTTCCCATCACCTGTGACGGTCACCGAACCTCCCAATTCAGCCAGCAAGGTTTCTAAGGATTTCGGATTCATCTGTCTCCTCCTTCAGCACGCGTTATTCGTTGGTGAAAATGCACAGCGAGCCCTGGTGAAATATGCGCTGCATTTCACGGGGGAAGCCGCATTCCCTGCAGCAGGCTGCAGGGAGCTTCAATTTACTTTAAAGTAAAGATCCGGGCCCAGAGGACCCGGCCTTGGCTCAGCCCCCTCGAAGGGGGCCACAGTGACCAAGCCAAGAGTGCCTAAAGTGAACTAAGGTGCCTAAAATGCCTAAAGTTAAGGAGGCGCTTTCAGCGCACACAGATTTAATAACAACACAATTCCTCAAC